>JAABUT010000154.1_pt1 | contig 124928 bp, 132 predicted proteins | sample 5559281 | NCBI WGS metagenome assembly JAABUT01 (sample SAMN10711880, study PRJNA513359) | rock metagenome | isolation source: Antarctica rocks | place: Antarctica: Victoria Land, Ricker Hills nord | collected 2016-01-04 | reverse complement strand
CTAACAATTCTACGTATAATTGGTGCTGTTATTATCACATTTGACTATTTGCGTGTTCGTTTGATTTTCGTGAAAGTGCAATTGCGGTACGGTGGCCATTCCGAACACTTTATTGCACCACCTCGTAGTGTCTTTCGCGTTTGCTTCGCGAAGAAGGACGCGATTTCCCTTTGCATTCAGAATATCAAGGTTCGTAATCTGAATAAACACCCAACGCTTTCCACAAGTCTTACAGTAGGCGATACATCTCAGTGCCACAGGTAACTCAAAGTCTACACCCAGTGCTCTTACCACAGCCTTCATTTAATCCCCATTGGCACACAAATCTCGAATCGAGAGCTCTTGATCACCCAACAGTAAGTGGATGCTTCACCCGTTTATACCGGCTGGGGACTCTAACGCTTAATGTCAGTGCTTGAGGCACGGCTAGAGCAGGCCAACCTGCTCAAGAAGGTAGCCCCCCCCCCCACTCTTGTCTGTCTATGTATGCTGACAGCTCTAGGTTGTCGATGCTATTAAAGACCTCGTGCAAGACTGCAATTTCGATTGCAACGACTCCGGAATCGCCCTCCAAGCCATGGACAACTCCCATGTCGCCCTCGTCTCCATGATGCTCAAAGCAGAGTCCTTCTCCCCATTCCGCTGTGACCGCAACATCGCCCTTGGGATCAACCTGGGCTCACTCATGAAGGTTCTACGATGCGCACAGAATGAGGATATTTTAACACTAAAGGCGGAAGATGCGCCCGATGTAGTGAACCTGGTATTTGAGAGCAGCGAGAGTGACAGGCTGAGCGAGTATGATATCAAGCTTATGGATATTGATCAAGAGCACTTGGGAATTCCGGAGACAGAGTATGCGGCTACAATTGCTATGCCTTCGGCGGAGTTTCAGAGGATCTGTAGGGACTTGATTGCGCTGTCGGAGTCGGGTATGTTTGCTCTATAGGGGTATCACATGGTTATACTGATCTGCCATTTAGTGTCGATCGAAGCCACAAAGGAAGGCGTCAAGTTCTCATGTTCCGGGGATATTGGAAATGGCGCAGTTACACTACGAAGCCATACCAACATTGAGAAGCCAGATTTGAATGTCGATATCAGCCTGACGGAACCCGTTGCTTTGACATTTTCCCTGAAGTACCTTGTCAACTTCTGCAAAGCAAGCGGTCTCTCGAATACTGTCAAACTGTGTTTATCGAACGAGGTACCTCTACTCGTGGAGTACTCTTTAGCGTCTAACAGCTACTTGAGGTTCTACTTGGCGCCAAAGGTACGATTTTCTATGCAGGCTTTGCTTAGAATTATGCTGACATTGTTGCTCCACAGATCGGAGACGAGGAGTGATCACATGGCGCAAAATTTGTATGACGGATGATCCATTAATGTAACTCTCAGTGTCAGCATTGGGTAACGAATAGCGCATAGTGTTCAAGATAAGCAACGGCTTTCATGCTTTTTAGAGGCTCCAGCGATGTGGCTGTTATCGAACATAACAATCTGATACATCTTGAAGATACATCTGTTCGAGCTGCAAAACTTAATGTGTGAAAATCGGAATTATTCCGCTTCAAGAATCCCTCCTCTCTTTACCCGGACACTGACTTCTGACCGCAAAATCTCTAATTGCTTCGCCAATGTCTACGGGCCCCCTTGTTCCTGAGACAAAGGTGTTGGCCATTGCCAGTCATGTAGGAACGCAACTTTCGTCTCAGGCTTGTGCCAATGGCTGACTTCTACTCTCCAAGGTTGTCTATGGGTGAGTCACCTGGGCACTGCCACAGAGAAGCAGTGTTTGCAAAAGGATTGAGTCAAGCTCTATCTGATACGATACAGACATGTCGGGAACACGATGGCTGCATTTGTCATGCAGGCCCTTGGCTGCGAGGTGGCTGCATTGAACACGGTGCAATACAGTACGACTCGCCTGCGCAACACGCACTTCCTTCCAACGGCGCATGTTGAGTGCTTACTATCCTTGACATGGCGCAGGTAATCATACCGCGTACAAACAGTGGAAAGGCACCAAGACTACGGCAGAAGAAATCACGGATATCTACAATGGGCTCAAGCAGAACTACCTTACCGACTTTGATGTCCTGCTGTCGGGCTATGCGCCGAGCGCAGAGGCAGTACAAGCAATCGGATCTGTAGCAAGAGATTTGAAGCTGAAAGCATCAACCAAGCCTGGAACGTTTTTTTGGGGTAAGGCAGAGGAGACGCAAGCCTCTGGCCAAAGCGGCGGACCTTGGCTGACGGGTCCCAGTACTTGATCCCGTAATGGGCGATGAAGGACGCATTTACGTCAACGAGGACGTCGTTCCAGTCTACAAGAACCTCCTGCGTGACGCCGACCTAATACTCCCCAACCAATTCGAAGCCGAGTAAGCCGTTTCCCCCACTCCCTTCACAGACACCAGCAACAAGCTAACCCCCAAAAAACCGTCAGACTCCTTTCCGACACGAAAATCACCTCCCTCCCCACCCTCGCAGCCGCTATATCTAGGCTCCATACAACCTACCACATTGCGCACATTATCGTCACCTCCGTCCGCTTCGACCCCGCCTCCCCCTCCATCTCCGTCGTCGGCTCCACCGCCCGCGCAGACCGCTCCCCGCGCTTGTTCAAGATCGACGTGCCGGCTATCGACTGCTTCTTCAGCGGCACGGGTGACATGTTTGCCGCGCTCACCGTCGTGCGCCTGCGCGAAGCCATTACCGCTGCTGGCCTTGGCAGGACGAAATCTTGGGTCTCGCCAGATGACGTGCAAGCGGTGGACCTTCCGCTGGCGAAGGCGGCGGAGAAGGTGCTGGGAAGCATGCAGAGCGTGTTGCAGAAGACGATGACGGCGCGGGATGAGGCGTTGGAGGGAATGGCGGGGGTGCTGGATAAGGAAAAGGATAGTGAAAAGAGGATGCATTTGAGGAGGACGAAAGCGACGGAGGTGAGATTGGTGAGGAATTTAGAGGATCTGAGAAGGCCGCGGGATGAGTATCAGGCGGTGGCGCTGGGGGTTGATGGGGGAGATGCGGTGGGGGATGGAGGAGGTGGGGAAGAGGCATCTGGTGGGATGAATCCGCAGTTTAGAAGTTAGAAGGTAGGACCCTATAGATTCTTCTGTACCAATTTCGTATACAGCGGAAAGACGTTCGTCTTCGTCCGACTCCAATTCCACATACCGGTCAAGATATTAGTTATCTCCCTCCCATCTTTCATCTCTTCCCATTGTAAGTCGTGATAGCGCCATTTGGAGAACCCATCGTGAATGTAATTCCACAGAACCGTCTCACCCAGTACTCCCAAACCCCCCAGCCCCCCTCACGCTCTCCTCCAGTTCCTCCACGACAACCACCTCCGGCGTATAGATCTGCATCCGTACCTCATCAGCCAATTTTCCCCCTCTAGCCAACCGCCTGATAACGAGAGAACTACATACCCTCTCAAGCACTAGCTGCGCGACCCGATCACCTTCCTTGACTGCCCTCGTCGCATCGGTCATCAGCATTCTGCCTCTCCTCTCCTAATGTCAAATTCATAAAGGAGGGGGGAATCACACCCTCGAAATCGGCCTCAGAATGATTAAACAACAGCACCTTGACCTGACCCCTGTAATCCGCATCAATAACACCAGCGCCGGTGTCAATAAAGCTCTTGACCGCGAGACCGCTCCTCGGTGCTATCCGCCCATCTGTCAACCCCCCCAACCCAGGAAACGTCAGCCCCCAAGTCCGCTCCAACTCATCCTAGCCACCCAAAGAACAACTCACAGCACCCCTCCGGTACCGCAACCGCCAACTCCGTCTCCACCAGCCCCTTGCCCCTCTTCCCAATCACGCATGCCCTGGCCGCATATAGATCGTACCCCGCCGCGAACGCGCTGCCCCGCGTTGGCGTTTTCGCCTTGTCTGAGAGTTTCTTTACTAGGAGCGGTGGGGATGATGAGAGGGGTGGTGGTGGGGGGACTGCGTTTTGGTTGGGGGAGGAAGGGAGGGGGTTGGTGGTGGTTTTGGATGGTGGGGGAAGCGGGTCTGTTGTTGTTTTTGTGAGCGTTGGAGGGGACATGGTGTTGATTTTGGTACGTTTGGGTAGTGGGGAGTTAGGGAGGGAAGGAGGGGAGTGTGGTGGTGGGTTTTGGGCTGGTGGTGGTGGGGTGGTGGACATGTTTTTGAGAGGCGGTGGGTCTGTGGGGGACGTGTGTCGGACGCGTTGGGCACGGATGGTCATGTGACTAACGAGTAAACGAGCCCTGAGTCCTCTGCCCGGGTTGCCTCAGGTCCGCTCATCCCCTGGATTCTCAAACTTAACACATTGACTTTGTGTCAATACGAAGAACTCACTCACGGTTCAATCATCAACATTTCGGGTTCGCTACATGAAGGCTGGAATAGTGGTCTGCTAAAACAATCCTGCAGATAAGTGGACCTTCCTAAATATATGCCGGAGTCTACCTGCAGAGAGGGCACAACAGAGGACTTTTGTTGAACTCAGATTTTCTGGTAATGCTTCCAAATGATACGTTGAACGATCTACTCTGGGAAGGGGCCGTTTCGTCAGATATCAAGGAATGAGGGAGAACAGCCCTGGCACGTGACTTGAGGCTCTGCTTCCCCACAAACAGCCACGCGAGTGACAGCGGCGATCTGCATTTAAGCTTTGGTACCTGCGGCATTTAGATCGATGGCGGCATCATGGAGATGGAGATGATTTTGTCTGTTCAAGTCAGCGGTGACGGACACTGTGAGGAGGTTGTAGGAATGTCAATATATGATGCTGAGAATGCTGCTTTCAGTTGGCATTCATCTCGGCGGCTCAAGGTGATGAAAAGCATCCGTGGATGGCAAAGGACGAGGTGTTGCTTCCAGAGATAGTTTTTGAAGTTCTGGGAGTTTTGGCGCTTGAAAGCTAAAGTGAAGATCAATTCGATGCGGGAGAACTGCGATTAGCGTGCTTCTGCCTGAGCTAGCTTAGCGTATTTCACGTAAGCGAGGCGGTAGGGGAAAACAATCATGACCCAGAGACGATTCCCAGAACTCGCAGCTCTCGGTCTCTTCAACTGAGCAGAATTCACAAGTCGTCCAAACCGCTTTCCAAGTTGTGTAAGACCTGGTAGCAAATAGCTGACCAACGCAACAGCTTAGAGGACTTGAGGGATGATCTACAGGATCCTTTCACGCGATTGTGACTGCGGATTACAGTGGTGATTAACAGAAAGCGCATGCGCATCATGTACGCAGGCAAGCTGGTCTTTCAATAAGTTGTTGTGAAACTTGGACTTGTAGGTATGTTGTTTCGACCAAGGTTTCGACCAAGGCTTAAAGCAAAAGTCAAGAGCTTCCAGCTGATACCACGGCAAAGATTCCCTTGAATGCTATACGATAAGCCTCCCCAACCATGCCGAATAGAAACAAGCGAAAGATCGAAGACTTCGATCCGACCAAGTCCGACTCTGCAGACTCAACGTACGGAGCATCAACAACAAGAGCTGCAAGGTCGAAACCTTCCAAGAGTCATGGCGGTAAACCTTTGCGAAAGCGACAGCGAAGGCTTCACAGCGATGAGGGATCGGAGGTAATAACTGATGAGAGCGAGCTTAGCGAAGCTTCGTTTGAGGAAGAAGTCAAAGATGAAGAACCCGAAATAGACTCCCGAACGGGGCGACCAGTGCGCAAGGCCGCAAAGAAACGTCCACTGTACGAAGAGAGTGATGAGTCCGTAGAAGAGGCTCTGGACTCTATGGCTGAAGTGGAAGTTACGTCGAAGAAACAAGGAAACCAACGACTACTGGTGAAACTCAAAGTCCCAACACCTCAGCCAACTCCTGCGCCAGGCAGAAGGAACATAAGAGCTCGAAGTGGTAGTGTTGGTGCTCGGCGTATATCATCGGAAGCGCAACCGTCAAGGAGGAGTAGTCGCATCGCTCACGATGAGAGTGAGACTATTGTCGCTCTGACAAACTCTGGTCATCATGCTGATATTATACGCCCTGGCACGCGTAGTCCAGAGTTGGAAATTCAAAGAGCCAGGAAGGGTGGTAAAGGTATGAAGAAGGTGCCTGCTAGTATTGTGTTTGAGGAAGGAGATGAAAATTCGGCGCCTCAAGAGCACATAGTTGACGACGACCAGCATACTACCGAAGTCACGGCTAGCCGAGGAGACTTGACCGATGAGCTCCAGGCCTCGAATCCGTTGCCTGACACTCAAAACATGATTCCAGGGGATGCAGTCGTCTCCCAAGACGCTCCCACGGATGAGGTTGCTATAATTCCGGAATCACCCGAAGATGAGCCTTTAGATGAAGATGATGAAGAAGATCCAATCACTAAACCTCGGCGAACAACTAGGCATAGTGAGAGGAAGCAAGCAAATCAGAGTGTACAGGAGGCTCCTGGTCACAGCGGTGGCCGATCGACACGTCATGCTCTTCGTTCGGCTCGTGAAACGCGTAAACATCGGACTTCTCAGAAAAACGGCCGCCAAGAGAGTAGTGACTTCGAGCCTGCTGGGGAGGAGGAAGGCGAGGAAAATATTTCTGACTCGGAAGATTCCGAAAGTTCGCCTCGCAAAGGAAGCCAACAGATTGATGAGGATAGCAGCACCCGTGCCGGAAAAGGCAGATCGAGAAGCCAGAGAGATTTACCTTCAGACGATAGCGAGGTTGCCGAAGAGTTGGCCGAGGAAGTGAAAGATTTACGAGGCAGTCGCCCTCGTCGGGCTCCAAGAGAAGCTATTCTTTTTGATGACAAACCTAAGACGCGGAAACGAAAGCCTGTGGACTATCGCATCCTCCGACCTGACCTTACCATACCTTTAGAGGATGACGGACCGCCAGCAGCGACTACCCCTTCGCGAAGGGGCCGTGGTGGCGCAGGTGGGACGTGGCAGCGAAGTTTGTTCTCCACATATGGGCCTTTTGGAGGGGCCGGTGGTCCTGCACCAGTGTTCGGTGGTCCTGGAGGTATCGGGGCCGCTGGTGGTGCAGACTCTGATAGTAGTGACGATGACATCGCGCAGCGTCCCCGAACCGTTGGCGTTGGCGGCACCCTTGGCATGACTCCAACAGCTGCTGCTCCCGCAGGTTTTGGTTTGTTTCCTCCAGCTCAAGCTCATGGTTCCGACCCTCTGCAAGGTCCTTCGGGAACGCCAGCAAATCTTGGTAAGATTAAGGACAAGCATGCCTTGGCGGATGCAGATCCACTTGGTGTTGACCAGAACGTGAACTTTGACAGTGTAGGCGGTCTACAAGGTCACATCGATCAACTCAAGGAAATGGTGGCTCTCCCGTTGCTGTACCCCGAGGTCTTTCAGCGTTTCCACGTAACACCTCCTCGAGGCGTGCTGTTCCATGGACCTCCTGGGACCGGTAAAACCTTGCTAGCTCGAGCACTGGCTTCCAGCGTGAGCAGCCAGGGACGGAAGGTGACCTTCTATATGCGAAAGGGGGCAGACGCATTGAGCAAGTGGGTAGGTGAAGCAGAACGTCAGCTTCGGCTTCTTTTCGACGAAGCCCGGAAGACGCAACCCAGCATAATCTTCTTTGATGAGATAGACGGTTGGTATTCTCTACCGGTAATGTGGACTTCCCCTTGCTGATGGGTTATTAGGCCTTGCACCCGTACGATCAAGCAAGCAGGAACAAATCCATGCCTCGATTGTCTCGACTCTGCTGGCGTTAATGGATGGGATGGACGGTCGCGGTCAAGTGATTGTGATAGGAGCCACCAACCGACCAGACTCGATAGATCCTGCTCTTCGACGTCCTGGTCGGTTCGACAGAGAGTTCTACTTCCCTCTGCCCAACACGGAAGCCAGGCGCGCTATCCTTGATATCCACACAAGCGGCTGGCAGCCTCCTCTGGCAAGTAGCTTCAAAGATGAAATCGCACACCTGACCAAGGGGTACGGCGGTGCCGATCTCAGGGCACTCTGCACCGAAGCTGCTTTGAATGCTGTCCAGAGGCGATACCCCCAAATTTACAAATCCAACGAGAAGCTCCAGATAAAGCCCGAGACAATCAATATAACTGCCAAGGACTTTATGATATCTGTCAAGAACATGGTTCCTTCTTCTGAGAGGTCAGCGTCCTCTGGTGCTGCCCCATTGCCGACCCACATTGAGCCTCTACTGCGCCAGCCACTCGCAGAAATCAAGAATGTCGTCGCTCAAGCATTACCACAAAAGAAGCGTTTGACTGCACTAGAAGAGGCCGAGTTCGAAGATGCGGAAGACGACAGGGGTATGAAGACGGAACGCATGCAGCAAGGTAAGATAGGATAACCAGGTATGCTCAAACACTGAAGCTAATCTTGGCGTAGAATTCGAACGTTCACGCGTTTTTCGACCGCGTCTTCTGATCAGAGGCGTCCCGGGCATGGGCCAGCAGTATCTTGCGGCAGCACTCCTGAATCACTTCGAAGGGCTGCACGTGCAAGCGTTCGATCTTCCTACTTTACTAAGTGACTCCAGCCGGTCATCAGAAGCTGCTGTGATCCAATTGTTCACCGAGGTCCGACGTCACAAACCTAGCGTGATCTATATACCGAATGTTGATATTTGGTATCGGACCATAGGAGACGCAGTCATTTCTACCTTCCTTGGCCTTCTCCGGACATTGGCTCCAACAGATCCAGTCTTACTCCTTGGTGTTCTCGAATCTGAAGATCAATATGTCGATCCTCAAATGATTAAGGATCTATTTGGTTTTTCTAGGAAAAACCAGTTTGAGATTCGAAGGCCGTTACTGCCACTACGCCGCGAGTACTTTAGTGGTGTTATGGATTATCTCAACGCCTCGCCCACCGACTTTCCTGAGCCAGCAAATCGTAAAAAAAGAAAGCTCGAAATACTGCCCCCTGTGCCCCCCGAGCCGCCTAAGATGGAAGTGCTATCAAAGGCAGACCTTAAAGCACAGAGGAAAAAGGACAGGCAGCTACTCAACATCTTGAAACTCCGCATACAGCCCGTTATGGATATGATCAAGTTGAAATCCAAAAAGTTCCGTACTGGTGTGATCGAGGATAGCCAGATCAGATACTTGTACGACGAGGAGGACCCGTCAATCGTCAATACTGATCTGCCGTTGGAAGAACGGCGTAATGATCACTTTCGACCGTACGAGAAGGGCACAGACGGCCATGGTGAGCCAGGTCTAATTGAAGTGGCTACTGGCAAATTCTTCTACAACATGGAAATCGTGACCATTGAAAAGCGTCTCTCTAACGGCTACTACAAGAGGCCGAAGGACTTCCTGTCCGACGTCAAGAAGTTGACAAAGGACGCGAAAATGATCGGCGATCAAGAACGTCTTTTGAGGGCAAACGAGCTACAGACTAATGTCGAAGTTGACATGGGCCATATTGAGATGGCAGACCCTGGCCTAATGATTGATCTTGAGAGTGTTTACGCTCGGGAGACAGCGCGAGAGAGGGAGATGATTGAAAAAGCCAAGCAATTGGCCGCAAGCGAAGGCCGAAGGCTTGAGCTCATTCCGACCAATGTCCCACCCGACAATGAAGAGCTAACGACCGAGCAATCAAGCGGTCCCATTGTGCTTGGGCAGCCTATCACGAATGGTGTTGCATATCATCCAGTAACCCCAAGTAACCCATCGAATCCCTCGCAACGCAGCACACTCACGAATGGCTTATCTGTTGGCCTGTTTGGGGGGTCAGACCTCAGTGATCTCCAAGGCCATGCTCCCCAAAGCAATGGAACTTCAGTACCTTCCCGTGGCGACGGCGACACCCACATGACCAATACCAGCCAAGATCCTCCCTCCACAGAGCGTGAAACACAAGGCAGCTCACTTGGACCCTCTGCTCAAACTCGACCTCTCCACTCCTACACTGGTGGCCCTGCATCCTTGCAACAGCGGTTATCACTGCCTGGCAGTCTTTCTCAACAAAGCGCCATAACCCCCATGGCCGAAGGCTCCAACCCCCACGACTACGCCAACTATGCCTCAACAACCTCATCCGACAAACGCATCTCCGGCTCCTCCGGCCCCTTCAACACGCAGAGCTCCCTCGACAAGGTCGCAGATGGGCCAGACCTCTCCCTACTGCCTGATCCTATGGGCGCACCAAGCTCCCAATTACCCGATACCCAAAGTACGTCTCCCCTTGAGATCGTTGACCCCATAAAATCCTCATGTTTGACTCCAGTCCTAGGTACTCAGAAATCCGACCCCGCCAGCAACAGCTCCCAAGGCCTCCCCAACACTCAATCCCAACCTTTCTCAAACTCCCAACCCTTCTCCCAGTCCCAACTTTCTCTTTCCCAATCCCAGTCCCAGTCCCAATCCCAACCCACCCCCACCGTCCCCCCCTTCCCCCGGCCCCTCGCCCCAAACCCCCACGCCAGCATTCGCTCCCTCCTCAACGCCCCCTCCGACCCCCCCACCCCAAAACTCATTACCGACCCCCACGCCACAGACCAACTCCTCGAGGACGTCGTGGCGCGCACGAGCGGGTGCTCGGTCGAGCAGCTGGAGCAGGTGTACAGCGCGATGATGGATAAGATCTGGAACACACGCGGGGAGTGGAATCGGATCAAAGTGGTCCGGGAGGTGAGGGCCGAGGTGGAGGATGTGGTGGAGGATATGAGGGGGTGGCAGGGCGGGTGGGAGGGCAGTTTGGAGATTGAGGGGTAGGGGGCAAGGGTTGGTGGTTGTTGGTTGGATATGATGAAGATGGGGAGTTTGGCGTTGAGGTGTGTTGGGGATGGAATGACAGTGCTTAGAGGTCGAAGAAGCAGTGAAGGACTGCAAGGAGAGAAGAAAAAAGAACAAAGTGACATCTTCAAGACAGAAAAGACGCAAGGTCTCCACCACACACCACACACACCATACCCCACATACCCCACCAACCAGCACAAGAAGCACCACGCACGGCGTTCCCTTCCTCTTCCCCATCCCCTCAGCTCCGACCGCGACGGCGGCGGCGGCGGGTTGGCACGATTCCGGTTCCGCCATGTGAACAGTACATGTAGTACATGTAGTACATACATAATATAGCAGCATCCCAAAACACGCGTTGGGATATATTGCAGATAGCGTTTGGGCTTGTGGAAAGCCAAAAACGTCGGTGTTTGGGGAGGTGAGGGGAGGGATTCAATGGGTACTGTAGCTAAGGTACATACAGTAGCTACCAGTTTCACATCACATGGTTATTTATTCATCCATACAAGAACTGGAACAGGGACACACGTCAACCCTATCCCCGTTCGCCACATTCACACCTTCTAATAAGAACCGCCCAATCCAGCAATAAAAAAAAGCCCCCTAACGCTGAATAAATACCTACCCATAGAGCTCAGAATTGCAACCGCCCCGTTGTAAATGTCCCATGCTAAAATAAAAAAGCACCAATTGCCCTGCTAAAAGGTTCGTCCTAGAGTAGGATAAGATATTCACAGCGCGCTGCATTTTCGTTCCTTCAAACTTCCCCCGTTTTTTGGCTCGATGATGGAGCACAGAGCAAGCGGCTAAAGGTCGTCATCTAATAACACCCCACCGCTCCATCCTCGCCCCTGCCCCATCCCCTCCAACCCCATCCCTTTCCCTCTTCCCAAAACATTTCCAGAACCTCAACGTCTCGTCCCCCGCCCCTGTAACCACGGTCTGCCCATCCGGACTCATCGCCAGATATAGCACGCGATACGTGTGCCCCGTCAAACTGGCGACTTGCGTCATACTGGGGTATTTCCAGACGACAATTTGATTCTGGGAATAGCCATGCGTGGATACGATCTCGTTGCTGTTTTTCGACCAGGCGAGATTGCAGACTTGGGAGCCCGTGTCGATTTCTTGTATGCATTGGCCCGTGGACGTATTCCAAAACTTGATGCGGCGGTCTGCGGTGCCACCCCCCGAGGCGAGGAGGGAATGTTGGTGCGGGGACCAGGCGATAGCTTTCACTGCGGCGGTGTGGTCGCTGAATTTCCAGAGCGGGGTTTCGGAGAGTTTGTCCCAGACCATGAGCTTATTGTCATTGCCTCCAGAAGCGAGCTGCCCGTCTTCGGTGTTCCAGCGCAGGCCACAAACTTCTTGCTTGTGGCCGATAAGTTTGCGGAGGAATTGGTCGGGCTGGCGAACGTCGCGATGGTAGATGAGGCGGTCACGGGAGCCGGAGGTTAGGATATGGTCGTTCCATGCCAGGGCGCCTACACGAGCGGTATGGCCTGTCATGGTTCGTAGGCGGCGACAGCGCTCGGCATCCCATATCTGGACTAGACCTTTGTTTGTGCCTATTGCGACGTGGGAGCCACGTTGTATCCAGGAGACCGAGGTGACTATGTCGTCCTGGAGGTCGCACAGCTTCGTGACTCGCCCTGACGCGGAATTCCACATATAAACACAGGAACCGAGGCCTACACCGAGAATATTGCTGCTCCCCCAGTCTACAAGATTCAGGTAAAAATCGTCCGCTAGATCTGGAGCATCCAGAACTTTGAAAGGAACCTTGCTAACGGCACGAGGAGCCTTTCGAGGGCTGAGAAGGAGCCGCTGGCTATCAAACCTAACCGGCGACAGGCTATAGAGATCCGAGCGTGCATTGAGATTAGGGCCATGCCGGCTTTGAGGCGTCCTTGATGGTGTTGGATGGCCTGATATGTTTGTATGATGCCGTGGGGACATGTAGGTAAAGAGGTTCTTATGTGGTGTGGAAGGCGTGAGGCTGGTGGGAGGTAAAGAGGACGATGAAACATTAGTTGGAGGTGTTCTTGATCTCGAAGGGTCATTGATAGTCGTGGAATGCGTCGAAGGAGGTAGTGTAGGATCGGGGGACAATGTGGGTGGTGTCGGTTGAGGTATGCTTGTTTCGAACAATTCGGATCTGAGTAGAGTAGAGAAAGTCCGGTTGGCTTCCTCAGCTGCGCAGTGTCAGTACTTTTCTTAGGTGTTGGATAAGTATAGCCCTTTGCACTCACTTTTCTGAAAGTGCAGCTCCCCATGAGGAGTTCGCTTCTTTGCTCTCGAAGGTGTGGCAGGTGACGCATCGTCATGTAGTAAGCTGAAACTCGCCTGGAGATCTTGACCTTCTCGATTCGGGATGAATCTGATCAGTTGACTCTGTTAGCATGCATCATTTTGAGTTGAGGCCAGTTTCGAGACCAAAGGGTCCACATAATCTAGGACCAGCTCATCTCCAAATGGTAAGATTGGCAACTGACCTATCTCCGTAGATTCTCTGCCGTTTTCGACTTGGACTACCACCCGGAGTTCTCTCCCTTGTACGTCCTGCGTCTTCAAAGTCCTTTAGGGCCTTGCTCAATGCATTCGCATCTATAGGCTCTGACCCCGCTCTTTCAACGCCGTTCGTATTTGCTCCATTCAAATGATTGCGTTTGCCGGTAGGTGGAGGTGGTGTTCTGGTATCTGGAGGCGAAACCAAGGTATTCGCAGACGAGTTATCCATCGTTCGAGTTATTACGGAAGAGCTGTAATGCGACTCTATCTTGGTCTCTCTCATGGTCACCGTCATTCGAAGCTTTTGGACAAGCTGACAAGTGTATTGATGAGTTCCTGATAGTCAAATTTCTGGTTGCAGGCAACGGGTTATGACTGTCGGGTGTGTTGTAGCAAACAATTGTGATCGAGTGATTTTCTGTTGCAATGATGGATTGTCGCCCAGAGAACCAGATGAGTGTTGAAGTTCTCTGTTGAAGCCGTCGCTGCTATGCACGCCTTTCGCCTCAAGCCATGCCCGACTTTCCACCTCTTAACAGGGCATAAAGTATATCCTGGGGCGTACGACGATGAGGACGACGATGAGGATGGAGGTGGTAGTGGTGGTTGGGGGGGTGCACGGTTGGCCTGTCGAAGTGAGGTTTGGATCACTGGAAAGCTAGGGGGAAGTTCCGTTCGGCTATTCTTATTGTTATTCTTTTCGAGTAGATATCTTCACTTTCTTCCTATTCAATGTCTCCTTGACGCACTCTGCTGTTATTGAATAGCTCTTTGTTCGTATTGTGCAATGGAAGTCACAACACCACCACCAGGTCACTGCAATCGCGACACGCACATTACAGGCCTAGCGCGTATCAAAACAAAAGCAAATCCAAAACGGACTAGCTCCCCCGTGACTGGACAGCAAGAGGATCTGCAACACGGCCGTTGGGCGTTTGGAAGTGTGTTTGCTAACAACGTATGATTGGTTTTCCTCCACCAGCGACAGCGCCCATTCGCGTGGACAAAATCCTGGGGAAGCTCAAGCCTATTGTATTATATCAACACCATCTTTCACGCCTTTCTATTGTTTACGCATCTTCGTATCACGCGTGGAGAAAACTTGAGCTATTGCCCAGACCGCAGGCCTCACGCCTTGGTAGTATTGTGGAGTCTATAGGAAATCAACCGCAAGTCTTGGGCTGTTTTGGTAAAAGCGCTTCGAAAATCACAATGGAAGCAGTGCCTATACGCTCCATGAGCATATCAAAATCGGCCAAGAATGTTTCCGCCGAAGCTGGTCATGACCTGATCTCATTCATCAATGCTTCACCAACTCGTAAGATCACGCGTGAAGTAAATGGATCACGGACGTTTACCTACTGAATCATCTAGCTTTCCATGCTGTTGATGCAGCCAAGCAGAGGCTTGTGGAAGCTGGATTCAAGGAGATAAAAGTGAATTCAATGAAGCCTCGCTCGCAAAGAATGCTGGCTTATGGAACTAGTAGGAACGAGATTCGTGGTCCGAGACATGTAAGCCAGGTGGGAAATACTACCTTACCCGCAATGCCTCGACCATCGTGGCTTTTGCTATTGGCAAGGAATGGTTGGTCAGTATAGCGTCCGAGGGCGTTATAGGAAACCTTCTGATATAGTCCCATGAATCAGCCTGGCAACCCCATTGCCATGATCGGTGCACACACCGACTCGTGCACCCTTAGAATCAAGCCGGTCAGCAAAAAGCAGGCAGATGGATTTATCCAGGTAGGGGTAGAGACATATGGAGGAGGATTATGGCACACTTGTTCGCCATTCGTCTTCTAATCTGAGAAGTGAATCAAGTTGACGAATGCTTCTAGGGTTTGACAGAGATCTCAGTATCGCAGGTAGAGCTATGGTCAAGACCGAAGATGGAGGCTTTCGGCAAACACTTGTCAAGATTGACCGACCAAGTATACTTCTTTTTCGGCGTGCTTGTGAAGGTATCTCTTTTGACTCTTGAGATAGTCCTTCGTATACCTACCCTGGCTATACACCTGGACCGCCAGGAAACCTTCTCCTTCAACAAGGAGACTCAACTCTTCCCTATCGCCGGCCTAGTTGCGGCGGAGCTTAACCGCCAAGGAAAGACCGAGGAGAGCGAGAAACCTGATGAGATACCCAATGGAGCATCCGAGGATTTCAAACCTCTCAAGGCACCCACCGAACGCCATCACCCGTACGTCGTCGAGCTCATTGCCAAAGAAGCAGGCGTCGACCCTTCCAACATCATCGACTTCGAGATGATCCTTTACGACACCCAAAAGGCCTGCATCGGCGGCTTAAATGAAGAGCTCATCTTCTCCGCCCGTCTCGACAATCTCGAAATGTCCTACTGTAGCACAATGGGCCTTATCAACTCTCTCAAATCCCCCACAGCGCTCGACAAAGAGACATCGATCCGCCTAATCTCACTGTTCGACCACGAAGAGATAGGCAGTCGAACCGCTCAAGGAGCCGACTCCAACATGCTACCCGCCATCATCCGGCGTCTATCGGTGCTACCTGCTGACTCACAGGGCCTCACTCTGGACGACCTCACCGACACCGTGACTGCCTACGAGCAGACCGTCGCTTCCTCCTTCCTAATATCCGCAGACATGGCACACTCCGTGAACCCCAACTACGCCGCCAAATACGAATCCGACCACCGCCCCGAAATGAACAAAGGCACCGTCATCAAAATCAACGCCAACGCCCGCTACGCCACAAACTCCCCTGGCATCGTCCTGCTCCAGGAAGTCGCCCGTCGCAAGGGCGTGCCTCTGCAGCTATTTATTGTCCGCAACGACTCGAGCTGTGGCAGCACGATCGGGCCGATGTTGTCGGCGGCGCTGGGGGCAAGAACGCTAGATTTGGGGAACGCGCAGTTGAGTATGCATTCGATTAGGGAGACGGGCGGGGTGTATGATGTCGAGTATGCGATTCGGCTGTTTGAGAGCTTCTTTGAGCATTTTTCCGAACTGGAGGGACGGATTTTTGTGGATTAGGGGTGGTGGTTTGGCCCGTACAGCGTCGCCGTACAAAACCCACTAGAGGGTGCAGAAAGTCAGTAAACAGTAACCGATGTCTGTAGAGATATTCTGAACGGGCAATGGGACTCGATACTTTCTTTGATTTGGGTCATGATGGAAAGGTTCCGCGACGATGAGGATGAACAAAGGAATGAGTGAACTTGATCAAGAGTGACTCTACATAATAATTTCGTCCCGTCGTTGGTCTGGCGTGCCTGATCGTTATTATTTATTTACGGGCTTCCAACAGCTCTTGTCTAGCATGAAACACATCCGGATGAAGTTTGGCGCATGATCGTTGAAGTAATATGCACTCTACGAGATCTAACTTTCTATCCGAATTCCCCAACAGTCTAGGACCTCCCTCTACCCTGTACCCTCTACCCTCCACCATCTAACTCTACACCCTCGACCCCAACCAACCACCCTCACCCTCTCAAATCCGCCAACCGATCAACCCAATACCCCGGTCTCACTCCCCCCTCCCCCTGCCCCTCCCACCCCTCCGCCCCCTTCACCACCCCCGTCAACACACACAACGTCCCCCCCAGCCCGCCCTCAACCCCAAACCTAATATCCGTATCAAGCCGATCCCCCACCATGCACGCCCTCTTGCGCTCAAACCGGAACTTGCCCTCGATCGCCTGCATCATCTCCACGCTCGGCTTCCCCAGCGCTGTCGGTTTCCTCCCCGTCATCGCAACCAGGGGAGCGGAGATGGAGCCCGCGCCGGGGAAGAAGCTGTTGGCGCTCGGCAAGGTGGTGTCGGTGTTTGTGGCGAGGAAGCGGGCGCCGCGCTGGAGGTAGGCGAAGGCGAGGGAGAGCTTGAGGTAGTTGATGTGGAAGTCGAGGCCTGCGAGGACGGCGCCGACGGTGGGGTCGAGGGCGGCGCCGGAGGCGATGGCGGGGTAGTCAGAGGGCGTGATGGCGCGGTTGAGGGCCGGGTCGGTGCCGCCGATGTGGGGGATGTGTTCCGAGTCGAGCTCGGTTTCGATGCCGGATTCGCCAAGGACGAAGACGGTGGGGTGGGTGGGGGGGAGGTGCAGGATGCGGGAGATGTAGATGGCGGCGCTGTAGGCGGAGCCGAAGATTTCGTCCTGGGGATTGGAAGGGGTGGGGTTAGGGATGGTTGATTGAGGGGAGAGCGGGTGCGGGACGTACGACTTCGGCAGGGATGCCGAGTTTGTCAAGCTTGGACTTGTAGTCGGCGCGGGATTTGGTGCTGTTGTTCGTGACGAAGACGATTTGCTTGCCTTTGCTTCTTAGCATTTCTAGGGTTTCCACGGTGCCTTCGAAGACATGGTCGCCGGACCACAGCACGCCTGTTCTTCTCAGCTCCTCAGCTATTGTTCGAGATATCCGCTGTATGATGCCCTGGAAAGACCGGAGAGGTAGGCGGGATTACGCACCATCGCAGTCGAACAGGAAGACCTGGGGTCGGAGTCAGAACATCATTGGTATATCTTAGAAGGATGGAGACAAAGGTTGAGTATGAGTTGTGCTTAGGAAAGGAGTCGCCGCAAGGCAAGGTACCTACGTCGAATCTGTCGATGAACTCCTTGATACCCTCCGCGTCCCCTGTGAGGTATTTAGGAGGGGCTGCCATTCTACTTTTTGTTTGCTATCGGTCCGGACAAGCTGCAATACTTTGACATTGGGAAACGGATGCCCTGGACCTTGTGCTCAACAATTCAAACTATAACCTAATTTAGTCTTAGGGCTTTGGCGATAAGATAGCCGAGAACGACTACGGTATACTTGGACGGAGGCCGGAAGAGTTCGATGGTATTCCGTATAGCCAAGGGGTCCTCACATCTACACAGCAAATGAAAGCAAGCACAGCTCAAGCGATGTGTTGCAAATAGTTTCATACACTTTCTTTAGAATATATCTGTATCATAAAACCAATCGCCCAGGTTCAACCTGCAATATCGTCTTCACTCTCTCCAAAAACACCCTTGCTCTCTTCTCCTCACCTTTTGCCGCACTTACACTAAACACATTCGACGCTTCCCCAGAGCCATAGCTGGCCATGATTCCTTGCGGCAGTACCCTCACCTGCCGCGATGGGGCTACCAACCGTCTACCCGAAAGAATATCAATGATATCTACTTTCTCCGGTGGTCCAGGTATAGATTTGCTCAGAGTAGAGAGGAGCGCAATTATTTGAGGGGTGAAGCTGCCTCGTGAGGTCTTGAGGTTAATTTTGTCGAGACCGAGAACTTGATTAAAGAGCTCGTCGGCTGTGGGTTTTGTGGTTACGGATCGGGGAAGATCATCGTTCGCGACTTCTGTGGCGCGGGCGATAAAAATGGAGAGGGGGAGTGTGATTCCCAGCGTTGCTTGGATGCGATTTTGAACTTCGAGGACTTTTTTGAGGGAGATGGAGACAGCGACTTTGGTGTCCGGTTCTGGTACGGGAGCCGCAGGTGCTTCCGGGGAGAAGGCGTTAGGTTGTGGGGGAGGCATTTCTTTGGGAGACGCGAGTACGATTTTGCTAAGGTCGAGGTGGCTGAGGTTGGTTATCCGCGCGGATTGCTCGGAAGGATATGACGAGGATATACTGCCGAGGTAAGCGAGGACATCGCCTTTGAGGAGACGGCCTTTGGGGCCGCTAGCGGGAATTTGGTCGGCTTCTGAGGAGGGAATGCCTTTCTCGTGCAGAAGTTGGGCGACGGATGGGTAAAGGGGATAGGTTTGTTTGGTAAGCTTGCCAGAAGATGGGAAGGGCAACTTTGGCTCTGAAGGGGTTGAGGCGTTTTTGTCCACAGGTTTTGACGATGGCGGTGCCTCTGCTTGCGATTCAGAAGATTTCGAGGCGTCCATGCCTGACTTCAGGTCTTCCTGGGATGATGGACTTGAGGCGGCTTGGTCCGTTGGGAGGGAAAGCGTGCTCAGGTCGTCGTCGGCTTCCGCTATGACAGCTATTCGAGTACCGACCTTGACACCTTTTGCGCCGTCGTTTTGCTATATTCGAACAGCATTTAGTCCCTGAGTAACGCGCCATGGATGAGACTTACTATTATCTTTGCCATTTTCCCGTCATCTTGCGCCTCAACGTCCATTTGCGCCTTATCGGTCTCGATCTCAAGTAAGACATCGCCAGTAGAGAAAGAGTCCCCTGTCAATTAGTTGTTGAGTTCCTACGGTCTCTGTGTTGCAGGCATTTCCCTTACCTTCTTTGACCTTCCAGCTGGCAATGTTTCCCTCCGTCATTGTAGGTGACATGGCGGGCATTGTAAGGTTCTGTGCACCAAGGGATTTCGAAGCGCTTCGGAAGCCTAGCTGAAGGTTAGCAAGCTCTCTGATGGGCGCTCCAGGAGGAGAACTGAAAGGGAGGTCGACGAACCTCGAGAAGGGCCATTGCGAGGCCACGACCGGCTTGAAAGCCTCACAGCACCTCTACATGCTGTTGCAAGGGAGGTCATATCCCTTCCGAAGGTGTGTAAAGCGTCACCAAGCTCCCAACCGTATTGTCATTTTATGAAAAACTGAGCTCTGGATTGTTGGGGCTTCGGTGTCCGAGCTTGGCGGGCCAAATCCCTGCAATTTGTAGAACTAGTGTCGGCGGATTCAATCACCGACATCATTTTCGCGAATTCTGGAGGTGTAAAGTACTTGCACGCAACGTCCTATTCAGAAGCTTGGGTGTGTCCGAGCATAGTCTTCCACGGACCGGCGATGGCAACGACGATGAGAGGCTTCCTGCGACTGGGGCTTCGGCCTCCAAACTTTCACTGGTCATCCTCTGGGCCACTGACGGCGTGCAATCTCTCAAGACCGCTTCATCTGCTTCAGACTCATCTAAGATGTACATTCACCACCTCTAGCTGCCAATGGGCCGCGAAGAAATCTCGTCTACCTCACAGCGTGTCAAGCACTGCTTTCAAATCAGTACTACCATACAAGTCTCCGTTCAATGCGTACACGGAGCAGTTAGCGAACCGAGCTTCCCCAACCCTTCTTTATGAGGCACCATCCCATAATTTCTACAACACTGGATGGCTTCTGATGGGCGCCTTTTGTCTCACTTGGGCGATCATCAATTTTAAACACCAATATCTTCATCCTGTGGAGGGTACACCAAAATTCATACCATACATGATGGGTGCTGCTTGTGTAGGTATGATGTTTGGCGCGGGATGGTCGTTCTCGAAGGTGAGTATTTCTTCCTTAATATATGAGCATATGCAAACTGATCGAGTAGCCCGGGCGAATCATTCGCACTATAACTGCTATTCCGTCATCTATTGGCTCTGGGCATCGTTCTCTAAGACTGCAGATTGAGCATACACCCCTGCTACCTGGCAAGCAAATCAAGTCTCTTCTAGTGGCTCCCAGCGATGTGGAGGCTTCGGATCGCATTTATGGCCACGAGGCTAAGCGATCTGAGGCCGAAATGGCAGAGATACGTCGACGTCAGGACCACATGCGCGAACTTGACAGAACTAGGATCATGACAAGACCGTTCAGACAAGCTAGATACTTGTCGTGGAAAGGATTTGTAGGGTTTAGGAAATTTGTAGGCTCAGAAAATTTCATCTATGTAAGGATTAAGGGCAAGAACGGAGTGTGGAAGCTTGATAGGAATGCGGCCTGGTCATTTGAGGAAGGTAAAGCCATTGATAGATTGATAAAATGTACCCCATCTACACATTAGGCCTGATTTCTACGCTCTGACACTCAACAACACGCTACGTACCAACCGAAGCCTTGCTAATTTACGAAACACTTCCAACACCGCGTTCGCTTCTGCTTGCATGTAAGCTCTCTTACATCAAGTAAATCCTATACGTTTCTGTGAATCAGCTTTTGCCATCCAGGGGAATTCCCATATACTGAGTGGTTTCCCATAAATAAAGGCTTCAGGAAGTAGCCAGATTGCTTCGTGGTCTCCCTTCGGTGGAAATTGAAAGCGGCGAGGAGATAGAGCTTAGGCGTCGAAGCTCTCCGTAAGTTTTCAAATCCCTGTCATGGCTCCTTGTTTATATTAGGGTACTTCAGACTTGAGTCTACAACCACTGACATTTGGCAGTCAATCAAACCAAAGCTAATGAAGCCCGAACAATCGAACACTCGGGAGTCTCGGCTAAGGTTAGTAGCTACTCCGATATGATTTCCTTGCTTTTCTAAGTACTACTGAGTAACATGAACCTCAGCGTTTACCAGGAACGACCGGTCAAAGTCATTGTTGGTATCGACCCAGATACAACAACATGGTACATTCACCGTGCGCTGTTAACCAAATACTCACCATACTTCCGTGCTGCCCTTGCAAGTGATCGATTCGCCGAGTCAAGCTCCAATACTATATCCTTGCCAGATGATGACAGCCACGCCTTTGAAGCCTTAGTATACTGGGTCTACAATTATGCTGGAACTAAGAACGGATTCGTGATAAAAGACTGCTTGAATAGCGTTAAAGCCTATTGTCTCGGTGACAAATTCGGGATGGCACCTTTCAAAAATGATATGTTGCGAGCACTCGCCAGAACGAATAAACCCAAAGTCACGATTACTCCACAGTCGGTCATCTATGCGTTCGAACATACTACTAGTGGCAGCGGTCTTAGGACAATGCTTACTGACATTCTTGCAACGTCAATACAGGATGGAACTATAGTACTGAACGGGAACAATGCGCGCAGCTCATCCGACGGGTTTGCGGATCTAACCTGGCCAGAATTCTTCGAAGGTGGTGGCGAATATGTTTCAGCTGTGTTGAGCAGATTCGTTGGGGGCAATGCTGTCAAGTGTTGGACAACTAAAAAAAGTAGTCATGTCGAGGATGTAGAAGGGGAGAAGGCTACAGCCGGAAAGCGTTGGGAATTTGATAGTACTCTTATGAGCACCTGAATTACCCGATAGAAGAGTCAGAAGCTCTTTAAAAACCTCAGGGGCATTTCATAGGACTCAGACACATTCAGGGCATGGGCGTTGATGTAGATTAATTGATGATATCAGCACACCCAAGCATACTCCCTGCCTAAAGGCCTGGCGGTTGTTGCGACAAGTATGCACGACAGCACAGAAACAATTTATGGATATTTCGTGACAGCAATCACAGCAATGAAGATAGATTCAACTGATTTCCTACACCCAAGCCTCCATCCCTATTTGGCGCAATTTCAGTAACACAACAAGACGTCGTAAAATACAACCTACACATAAGAAGCTCGTTCGAGAAAAAGAATTCTCGATTCGTCGGTTGTTGAATCACACCTTTGCTCACCTCTCCTTCCTTTGTAAACAAAAACCCCTGCTTAACTAAACAAAACAAAATCATCTTATCATTATATGAAACACATGTTATAATAGCAATTCTCATTTCATCAAGTTCGAAAGTCAGTACAATCTAGTGCACAGTGTCACTAAAAGTTCTGATGACGTTTGTGGACTTGATTAGAGGGTATTATTCACTGCAATGTCTCAGGGGATTTATCTTTTTGACTTTTCAGGTTAAGGATTTGAGGGTTGGTCCGAATCTTGCTTTTATAAGATACTCTTTTTGAGCTAATTTTACAGTATATTGACAAAACGGGATGTTGTGAGGCTACAACTCGTTGCTTCAAACAGACGAACAGAAAATAAACAGAACAACGAAAAACCAAGCCGTGAATCGTCCCATCCACATGTCTTTTCACACATTTCTATACGCAACACACCTCAACCCTTCACTTGGCACCACATTTCGAATCCTATAGCTGGAAGTGCAGCAAGCGGCCAACGGCACGCTCTCTCCTCCGGCTCAGAGGTCGCGATCAATGGCCCCAGAGACCACCCATTGCCTGTCTCCTTCAGTGGTGGAGCCTCTTCCTCCGTCGAATCTTCCACGTCGACTACAAGATCCCGCGTTTTCTTCCACTCCGCAACTTCAGCACCGTGCTTCGACATTTCTGGACTCGACGGCGTGCTCATAAGCCAGCTATATATCTCCTCGGGACTGTCTGCGCGGGGAAAGGGCGGTGGGTGGCGAGGCGGTGTGCTATGGCTCGAAGAAGGATTCCCAGGAGGAGAACTGGAAAACGGCTTGGGGACGACGGGAGGCATGGAAGCCGAACGGATAGTTCCAGATGGAGAGTCTCCAGGAAGAAAAGCGGCGTTGGCCATGCTTGACGAAGGAAGGCTCAGGAAATTGTCACCGTCTGGCATGCTGGAAAAGACAGGCGCAAGAGGATTTAGCAGGGCACTTCCAACCTGACCATTTCCAAACGGAGCAATCGCTCCCGAGAACCCGCCGTTGTTGTAGACGGTCAAGCCATTGAGCACCATACCCGCCGGCACAGGAGCCAAATCTTTGCCATCCAGGCGCAGAGTCTTGACATACTCCAGCCGCAATAGACGAAACGGCGATCCAACGAAGTGGGCCCTGACCACATGCTTGTAAAGGCCCCTGAGGCCCTTGAGGTTGACCTGGACTTGCCACCCCGGATTCAGCGATTGTACGTACTCGCGAACCGCGCTGTCGCTCTTGTGCTTGATGTCCTCGAACATCTCCTGGAACTCTGAGCAATTGTTTAGGTCGGAAGCTCGGAGCCTCAAGCTGTTCTTGATGCTTTGTTGTACGTCGCGGAAGTAGAACCCTGAAAAGAGCACGATGGGTACGGAAGATGTGTTGCTTCCATTTGGAGCGATAGCTGGCTGGATATATCTCTGTTGGTAAGCCATATTATCTGTATGCTTGACTAACTGAGCGACTCGATGGATGAATAGTTGTGAAGGTGAGATAAGTGGGAGATAGAAGACGTAAAAGCTCTCGAAGTTTCTTTGATTGAGAATGTCAAACGGAAGACTGTGACTAGAAAAGTAGAGCAGCACAATCTTAATATACATACTCAAGCAAGACGAAAATCCGCCAGCAAGAAAAGCCCCCCCAAATTCGGACAAACGCTGAGCAAATTAAGTGGACCCATGCGTTTTTCCAAAGTGGAGTATGGACGTCTCGATTTGTAGAGGCTGCGCTACGATGTCAGAGCACCTTACAATCCGAAGATGATGGTTTGACCGATTAGGCATGGTTGGGATTAAACGACGCAAAAAAGACTCAAAACCCCCAGCAAGAGAGACTATCAGAACGGTTTGACTCATTCTTTCTTTTCAAAGTGGAGAACGTCAAATCCCTTCGGGTTACTGAAGGCGAAGCTGCTACGTCGGTTATCCTTGCAGTTGGAAGGTGATGGTTTGACCGATCGGGCATGGTTGGGATTAAGCGAGTCAGACAGTCCACATGTGAGCGTTAGCTTAGAGAATTCTTTGGATCAGATAACACAATCGTGCTCAGCGTCGTTGTGTGTTATTAGCGGTAATGTACAAGCAAGTTACCATTGGAGGCCTAGCTGTAGAGCCACGCCGTGGAAGACTAGCTGGAAGTAAGATCCAGGGTACAAAACGCATTTGAACGGTATATCCTATCCTACATCCACCAAACCTACTGGTATTCACGCAGCTGAGAAAAGGTTAGCGTCAAGCTCATCCACAATATCAAGATAGCGAAAATACCCACATCCAGCGTCAGCGCCTTGCTAGAATTCGCTCCCTGATCCCTATAGATCCCCACCAACGCCTCACTATTCTGGAACAGCCCCGTCTTCAAACTAATGACAATAAACTGCATCCCCGGTCCCGCATGCTCATGGATGTAGTTGGCAATCTTGGCGACATTTGCATTATCCAGCGCGGCGTCGACCTCGTCGAGGACGAAGAATGGCGAGGGCTGGTAGCTGTGGATGGCGAAGAGGAGGGCGAGTGCGGCCATTGTTTTTTCGCCGCCGGAGAGGTGTTCCATGTCGCGGAAGCGTTTGAGGGGGGGCATGGCGTGGTATTTGATGCCGTCAAGGTAGGGCTCGTCGCCGTCTTCCATGTCGAGGTAGCTGGTTGGTTGTTAGTGATAAAGGAACTTGTATGTGGGATTTGGTACGAACGCTTGACCGCCCATGGGTAGATTTGCATCTCTAGTAAGGTCTCGATAGATAGGACCGATTTGCTCGGAAATGTGCGAAAACGCTTTGCTAAAAAGCTCGAAACGCTGCTCCTTCACTTCCTGGAAGTAGTCCTTTGCCTTTTTCGCTCGCTTTCTTGCATCTTCGAATTCTTTGTCGGTTGTTTTGAGCCGGTCTTGGACCCCTTCGAGTCGTTCGATAGCTCGCATGTTTGGCGCCATGTGTTCGAGTTCGCTGCTCAAGGTTTTCACACGGGTTTGGAGTTCTTCATCCAGCTTGTCGTCGTTACTCTGTAACCACTGTCAGCATACTGAAAAATAATGCCCTTCGGGGGGTTTGCCATCCGAACATGCTTACCTCTCGTAGGTCCTCGTCAAGGTCATCAAAATCGATTTCTATGCCGTAATCCTGGATGGCCGAAGGGCGTAACGTGCTTGCCTCTTGATCCTCGTCCACGTCCATCGCATCAGGATCGCCTTGAAGGACATCATCGATAGGAAGTTGGTCCAGCCCCCTGGAATCCTCTTCTAAAGGTACGTTGATATCTTCCAACTTGCAACGTCGTAGAAGTGTATATCTGCTGGAGGCGTTAAGCTGCCTCTCGGACTCCAATCCAGATATTGCTTTCAGTGTCCCTTCGAGGCTCTTGCTTCGCTTCTGCACTTCTCGCCGCGCATCGGCGACCTTCTCTGCCTTCTTTTCGGACTTTCCTTTCTGCTGCGCTAGTTGCTCTGTTATTTGATCAAGCTCTGCACTGAGGGTGTCAAGCTCATTTTGCGTGGATTTCTGTTCCGCTTCGAGCTCTTTGATCAGAGCCTCATCTTGCCGGGCGCGGTCCCTCAGTACCTTGATACGATTCTCTGTCTCCTGCAATTGCTGTTGCTCGTAGCTGATCCGGCTCTGGAGGCGGCTTTTCTGCGTACTGAACTCCAACTTCTTCTGAGCTGCCTCTTGCTGCAATGTACCTTGCTGAGCTTCGTAGTTTCGGATATTCTCATATCCAAGGCGTTCGCAAAATTCGGCGAAGACATCATCCTCGACCTCGCTAACAGCATCCTTGAGTTCATTCAGATTGTCCTGCAGATGCCTCAACTCCCGTAGCTTTTCCTCATACTTTGGCTTCGCTAAGGTTAACTCCTGCCGTGCATGAGATAGCTCTTTCTGCTTGCTAGCTAGATTTCGTTCATGCGCTCTGATTTCATCCTTCGCATAAGCCAACTTTTGCTCAAGCCCTATCAGCTCCCCTTGCAATACTTCCTCCTCGGATGCACCACGACGAGGCTCTGGAAGCGCACTCAGCTCTGCTACCAACTTGTCTTTGAGCTTCCTCAGATTCTCCACTTCGGTATCCTCCCATCGCCTCGCGTCCCCTTTGCCCAACTGACCTCCTGTCATGTTTCCTCCTTTATGGATGATCGATCCATCCAGAGTTACAGCCTTCACATCGTTGCGCTTCTCCCAACATATGTGCTTAGCGACAGCCAAATCATCGCAGATGATCGTATTACCGCAAACATAAGACATGGCACGTTCGAGAGACTTATCGTAATTGATCGCGTCTATCGCTAATCGGCTACCCCTATGCATGCCTTTAAGATTTGAGTTGATCGCTGTCCACTGGATTGTATCAAGAGGGATGAACGTCGCTTGGCCACGTCGTTGATCTCGCAGATATTGAATGCAATCTATGGCGGTCTTTTCATTCTCCACAATGACGGCATCGAAGTTGCGGCCAAGAACCGTGCTAACTGCAATTCCGTACCTCTTCTCAATGGGCTTACACAACTCGCTGACTCGACCTTTCACTCCGGGGAAATTGCGCTTTAGGTCGGCTATGGTAGCCTTAAGCCGAACCTCCTTCTCATTCTGCTTTCTCCCATCTTCGGCTTCTAGTAGTCTGGTTAAAACTTCCTGGAGCTGTTCGTCCTTCTCGGTCCTAATCTGAGCTAAGCGAAGTCGTTCCGAGGTTTGTTCGTTAAAAGCCTTTTTCTTTGCATTGATGTCTTTCGTGGTCTGTTTGATCTGATTATTGATGCTATCCTTCCGTTCACCGGTTTCGCCAAGTTCGCCCTCGAGTTTCTGGCTCTGCCATTCCGCTGAATCTACCTTGCTCTTCAAGCTGTTGACAGTCTCTTCATCAGCTTTCTGCTGACGCGCTGAATTGTCAACCTTGATCTGATCAGCTGATGTTCGCTTGTTGACATCCTCTTTCAGTCGGTTGTACTCCTGAATGTCAGCCTCGCTCAGTTCTCGACCTTCCTGCTCAGCAAGCTTCTTCCGGTCAGCCTCCCATTGAGCCTGCGCCTTCTCCACTACTTTAAGATCCTTAGTCGATTGTTTGACAGTCGACGAGTGACTATCTCGTTCCTTCGTGATGTCAGCAATGCGCGTGTTGTACTTCTTGAGGTTCTTGTTGGTGATATCGATCTTCTCCGCTATAGGAACGAGGCTATTTTCTTTTGCTTCAATTTCTTTCTCTTTCGTCTTTATGTTCCTTTCGACTTTGCCGACCTCTCGACTCGCTTTCGCTTGGTCCTTCTTCGTTTCCTCCAAGGCTTTATCGTATTTCTCAATACCTCGTCGTTGCTCCTTCAGTTCCTCCTGATGCTTCTGGATCTCCACGCCAGACTCTTCGATGACGCGTTGAAAATGATACAGTTTCCAAAGAATATGAGCCACAATAGCCTGGTCCCTCTCATCGGCCTTCTTTGTGTAATTCTCGGCTTCCTGCTTTTGCTCTTGGTATTGCTTGACTTCTGAATTGATGCCTCTCCGCCGATGGAGATTGATGTTTTGATTTTCCAGCGCCTCATCTTGAATCGCTTTCAGCCTCTCATAGTCGGCTTTATACTCGAGACTTCCAGATATTTGTTCGATGAGCCGTGTCAGATCACGCGGTGACTGAGAAGCGATAGCCTCAACATCTCCTTGAAAGACAAGGAAATTGCGCGCTTTGATCAGGATGTTTTCTGCTTCTAACGCTTCGTTGTATTGCTGGGCAGTTACCACGCGTTCGTTGATTCGATATTCGCTAACACCTTGATTGGTGATTGTGCGCTTCCAAAGCTGCTCATCTCCAGCGTCATCCTCGTATACTGCCATAACCCAAGCGCTCTTGGGGTCGTTACGCTCTTGTGTGCTATTCTGGGTACCTTCGTCTCCGGAGCCCACGTCTCCATTCGCGTGACCGTTGACACCGTTCTTCGTCGCGGATCCATCCCCATTGATCGTAGATGTTCGTAGTACTCGGCCACGGAAGACTAAGTCTCGAAGGTGTGCTGAGCGTAGATGAGATGATTTAATGCCGAGTACAAAAGATATCGCATCCATACTAACGTCGCATTAGCTTCACTCTGTCGCCTGGGTTTACAGCTTACATACGAATTAGATTTCCCAGAGCCATTGGGACCAATGACAGATGTGAAATATGAATCCCCAAGTAACAACGTATGATGGCCCTTGTACGACTTGAAATCTTGGAAGCAATCAGCGCATCGAATCCAGTCAAGCATAGCTACTCTACTCACTGTACAATTCAAGGCGAATGAGCTTGCCCATAATGGCAAGATCTACTGTCGCAGAATTAAGAGGCGCGTGTGTCTATATGATAAATCCCACGTAGAATTGATCAACGGGCGACCTTGGCACAGGATGTGGTTGAAAGATCGTCCACCGGTACATGGTATTGATACGATAATAACTGAAAAGCTTCCAACGTTAGTAACACGGTCGAGGATGCCAAATCGTGACATGTCGCGTTCAACGCGCCAATAGTTAGGGCTAGATCTCGGCTAATTACCGGCAGAGAACGGTGAGTCGGCGATAAAGTGAACCCGCTACCCGTGACCAAACCTTTGTTGGTAGCTCTGAAGGGAAAGCAGCCAGTCAGCATTCGCATCTTGAACACGATCCCCAGATGCCCAAGCAACTGCTTCATTCCCCTCACTTATCTATACTTACTGCTCATACACAACAGAATCGCGACTCATACGTGGGGTATCACGGGGTCCGTTCGCGGCATTGTGGACCACATCAGATAACGTGAGTCTGTCAGTTCCTTCCGCATCCTGCAGTCTGGTCTTTACCTTAGCAACACCTCATATGCCTCCCCGTCCCTCGAGAGCGTATCTTCAGATCCAAAATCTCAGATACTGACGGCCTGTCATGGTAGTTCTCGCTCTTCAACGATTCGGGACACGGTCCAAGTCATTTCAGTCGAGACACCACGAGCTAGTTGCGTTTCGGGAGCACGTCCGCAACATGTCTGACCCATCAGGTTTGCAAAGGACTGGATCTGACCCTATCCTCTTAAGTGATGGGCTTTCTCCGGAAATGGCGAGAACTTCTTCTACAAACTCATCAGCCATTGGCGGCTCGTCTGCTTCGGGCGGTAGGACTCCCACGTTCTCATCCTCACCTCCCAGTCCTGGTATACTTCCTAGGAATTCTTCGTTCTCTACGGCCAGCTCTTACCAAGAGGACTGGGAGGTCTTCCCTCCTTTGGATACTCTCACGATTTTTGACATCCTAGATAACCTTGCATTACCCCAGCGTCTGGAGAGATGGCAGAATAAACTATCAGCGCAGACAGAGAAAGTGCGTCGCCAGCGCGAGAAATTGAAGTCGACAAGTCTGAATGCCAAGGAACGTGTGGTGGAGGAATGGCGGCGACGTTTACCTCCACCAGATGAACAGCTTGAAAAATACCGGAAGCGTATGAGGGAATCTGTCGATCGTCTCGGCACTAAATGGCATGATATAAAAGCTGTAACAGCTCGGGAGAAGCTTTCCTTCATTGCTGGAGTTCTCAACATCTTCATCAGTGGTTACCTGATCGGAGCGTATCCAGAACTCTTCTATTACTGGTTTACTGTGCAGCTCTGCTACTTTATGCCCATAAGGTTCTACACGTACCACAGCAGAGGCTACCATTACTTTCTAGCTGATCTGTGCTACTTCGTCAACGCCCTCTTACTATTGTCGATATGGGTTGCACCGCGCTCTAAGAGATTATTCATCAGCACCTATTGTCTGGCCTACGGAAACAACGCAGTTGCGATTGCGATGTGGAGAAACTCTATGGTGTTTCACTCTCTGGACAAAATGACTAGGTAAGACCAGCTCTACTCTTAAATCTCGAGTTAACTAACGCTCTCAGTCTATTCATACACATCATGCCTCCGGTCACGCTACATTGCCTGGTTCATCTATCGACCGCGGAGTACCAAAAAGAGTCATTTCCGGCTATTCATGCCATTAAGTACAGCCTCCCTGATAGCAAAGAGCATTACTCTCTGTGGGCCATGATGATCTGGGCGACAGTTCCCTATGCTCTTTGGCAGCTGGCATACCATTTCCTCATAACAGTGAGACGACGAGAAAAAATTGCTGCTGGCCGGCCTACGAGTTTCACGTGGTTACGGAAGTCATACGCAAAAGCCTGGATCGGCCGACTCATACTCTCACTCCCGGATAACCTGCAAGAACCCGCCTTTATGCTCGTGCAATACTCTTATGCCCTGGGTACCATGATCCCTTGCCCTATATGGTTTTGGTACCGTTGGGCCAGTTCAGCTTTCCTTATGTCTGTGTTTGTCTGGAGTATCTACAACGGAGCAACGTTTTACATAGACGTTTATTCGAAAAAGTTCCAGATTGAACTAGAACAGCTAAAGAAAGATGTGTCGAAGTGGCAGACCAGTCCAGACACAAGTACTAGTCCGAGGTTGACTCCAAAAGCCGAAGATGACGCTGTGACTTCACATCCGCAAAGCATAGGGGATGCACTTGATCTCGGCGTATACGGCAGAAGCAAGAGTATTGACCATATACCAATGCTCGATTCGAAGCATGCGTTGTCCACGGGTTCGGACAAGGCAGATGAGGATGCTGTTTGTGAGAGGGGGTGAATTTAGCCGGGATGCCGTTACTGATTTACAGCGAGCAAGGCGTTGGGGGGTTTCCAGCTGTCAGTCACTCCTAGTTTGTTGCGCCCATGGCTGTGGTAGTATTCCTTTCTCCTGCGATTCCTTTCTTATGCATGATACCCAGTATGAATAATTAAGCTTTTGTGAGGAAGGGATAGTGCTTGGATGCAGTACGGAATGTCCTAGTGTAGAGCAGAATATAATTCACTTTATATTCACCAAAATCTGGTGTTCCCTGCATCGTCTTGCACATGACTCTTCATAATGTCCAAAACACTTTACACGGCCGGAGTAGTCAACTAAAGGAATACTCCAGCAAGTTCAAATCTTATCTACACCAAAGGTCTGTCTCCTTCTGAATCCAGGCCTGCCGAGCATGGACATTTGCAGTCTACGTTCGTCTAGGAAGGTATCATGCCTACCCCGCAAAAACCTAAAGATCTCAAGGCAAAGTAGGTAGGGGAACGAGGCCCAGCAACTACCTTGTACCTGTGTCTCTCGTAGAAGGTAGAACTGGAACCAGCAGCCGGCGGTCTCTAAGTTTGTCACGCGAGGGTGCCCCCCACGACCCCAAGATAGGAACGCGCAATGCTGACGCTGACGGGCCTGGTTTTGTTGGCAGCAAGTGCTGGGGGCATTGGGTGGTTTAGTCCTTTGAGCTGGGATGACCTGTTTGGAGTTCAGGCATTTGGGCTGCTGAGAGTTAGTTGTCTCTCCTACCCAAGTACTTCCACCGCCGCCCCTTCCGCCACTTCAATGTCTTTCCAGATCGCGATACCGTTCGAGACACTTCTTCGGGGACTTTGCATCCCGGTAGACACGAATCTTATAATACTTAGATCAGCATGCTCATGGTCTATTGTCATGTCGATTCTCCTTACTGATTTTGACCCAGTCGCAATCCTGAAGAGTTGCACAGCTCTGACGTCGGCAAAACGCGGCTTACGGAAAACATAGATGAAATCTCTGCGATCTTTCAAGGTCCTTGGCAGGATCGTGGCCGATCAACATACAGAAGTAGTACACACTCCGTTCGAACTGAGGGACACATATTGGGGGGTTCCCAATGGTGGAGGAAGGATTAGAGTTGCCCAAGTTTCAGCACCAGGGGCCCACTGATCTGGATACAGAAACGGCATCTCGGAGAAAGAGCAAAGCGGAGGGGGCTGCTTTCGGCTTGACAGGTCAACATCTTAGGGATAATCGGATCATCTGACTGGTCTCAGCGTCAAACCGTTGTCGACGGTATGAAACGTCGGCATAACCGAGGATACCGTCCCACATGGTCCTCTGCTCTCCCAAAAACCTCATGTCCCTTGGTTCGTGGGGGGCTTCCAAAATGCTGACTCAAAAATTGTGACTGTCGTCTGGGGTGCAAATGGTTCCCTTAAGATCGATTTACCAACGTTGCGTGGGCCGTCTCTTGATCCTCGACCATCTGAAATGTTTCTGTTGGTGATGACGGGCAAGGAAATAGAACGAGACATCAGCGGCACGTTCTATGGCTCATACGTGTACGTTGACCCCGGATGCTGGTCATAAAGAGACGCTGTACCCATGACGATGTTTCGCCTTTCTGGAAGCTGTTCCTTGAAGCCGCCCCTCCTACTGAGTTCAGTTCAATCTCCGTCAAGAGGGGCTTGCTCATAAGTCCTACGATGCATACTGATTAATGCTGTTGATCATGTTTTCCACATATCTATAAATCAGGTCTACTGCTCTCCATACTTAATGGAAGCAACAGGCGCAATCACCTGATTTATCTCCTTTCTATACTTCATTATTCTCATTCAACTTGAACGTCACTTTCTACTTCAGACATACATACAAAATTTCTCTGAAACATGTTTTCAAAACTACTTGCCACTTCGACCGTTGCTTTAAGCCTGGGCAGGGCCCTCGCTGGGGTTCAATTCGCTGGTGTCAATATCGCCGGTTTCGATTTTGGCTGTGGCACTGATGTACTTCCCTCATCTTTACCCGACATGGTTCTTGTCTAATGGCTCGTCTAGGGTACTTGTACAGTCTCAGGCGCTTATCCACCATTACTCCAATACAGTAGTAATCAGATAGATGGAGCTGGTCAGATGAGTCACTTCACGAAAGATGATGGAATGAACATTTACCGATTGCCGGTTGGCTGGCAATTTCTCGTCAACGACAATCTCGGAGGGCCTCTCGATCCAACTAATATCGGCAAGTATGATGCGTTAGTGCAAGCTTGCTTGTCAACTGGCGCCCACTGTATCATCGATATACACAACTATGCTCGCTGGAACGGGCAGATTATCGGTCAGGGCGGGCCCTCGGACGATCAATTTGCAAATGTGTGGGGTCAATTGGCAACAAGATATGCCGGTAACGGCAACGTCGTCATGGGTATTATGAATGAACCTCACGATAGTAAGACACCCAACTTTCTCTCAAGCCGATCGTACTAACTCTCGACTCCAGTACCCGACATGACCAGGTGGGCAAACACCGTCCAAGCCGCCGTAACAGCAATTCGCAACGCAGGCGCCGGGTCTCAATTCATCCTCCTCCCAGGAACCGACTACACGAGCGCCGCCAGCTTCGCCACCAACTCGGGCCCCGCTCTCAGCAATGTCAAGAACCCTGACGGCTCTACTACAAACCTCATCTACGACATCCACAAGTACTTGGATAGCGACGGCTCCGGTACCAACGCCGTCTGTGTCTCCAATGAGATCGACGCCGCATTCTCCCCTTTAGCGACCTACCTCCGCGACAACAAGCGCCAGGCTCTGCTTTCCGAGACTGGCGGCGGCAGCAGCGATTCCTCATGCCTAAACAACTTTTGCGCCGCTCTGGACTACCTCAACCAGAACTCCGACGTTTACCTTGGATGGACTGCTTGGGCGGCTGGGAGCTTCTCAACTAACTACGTGCTCTCCCTCGTCCCCACCGACAACGGCGGCTCGTGGACGGATCAGCCTCTCATGAAGCAGTGTGTTGCAGGCAAGTTCTCACCCAGTGGTACAGGCAAGAGGCAGGTTAGGTGGAGTGCTTGAACCTGCATGATATGGATTTCATTTCATCTGATAACGCTCCCAAATGCAGTGTCTTGGGCATGTCCGGAAAATACGGATCAGGCATTGTTTCCAGTTGACGTTGGCTTGGTTGGAAGACCTTAGGTCTAGAATAGTGCTAGTGGAAACCAGAGGAAGTTTTGCATTGCATTTAGCTCAAATGAAAATTCTCTGACCTCTAAACCAGGGTTCTTGAAATGATGTAGAATAACGAGTTTGACAGATTAACCGAGCTCCCTTTACTTTTTCTCCCCTTTACGGAAGTTCGTCGGAGCGCGTCGTTGATCTTGCATGGATTTTGAAGGAGTGGCTCGTGTACAGCTTCTGCTTAAGATACTTATCACCTATTCTATCGTATACCGTAAGGTAAGTTGAGAGATTACCTTAGGGTTATGACCTTGAACGAGCTAAGATGATCTTGGCTTACTTAGATGCTCGGCTACTTTTGACAGTGGCTGCTGTAAAACGAAGAATTGAACAAAACCTTCTGAGTTGGGAAAAAACAAACTTCAACATACGCAGAAATGCACATACTGTTATCTGTTCACCGTCAATGATACCCATAATTTATTTAATTAATGCGGTTGATACAACGATTGTATTCGTTCAAAGTTGTTGTTTGACGTTACTTTTGTATAAGTTGATCAAAACATGATCAAAATACATCGGCGAAATTTTGACCCGGCGCCGGCTTCGAGAAAAGTGCTTTGGCCTCACCGGCCCAGCCAGCCCTGGGCTTTCAGGGCTCGTCTCATTGTGTATGTCTCTGGGAGCTCCCAGGGCCCAACTATTTTAGGAGATTTCTTTAAAACTTATCAGTGGGGATACAGTCAAAGCTGGCTATAAGGAAGGTGGCAAATCGGCTCCCCAATTCCGTAATCAACTTGCATACCTGGTATCCGTAACTCTGGCTGCTTCTTTCAACACCCTCATGACATGATCGATCTTCGGAACAATAAGTGCGAGGCACCACTGCCATGCGCCCGTTCCAGCAGGAAATGAAAAGATTGTTGAACCAGCCTCTACTACAAGCCGATGCAGACTCTTTTCGCGTCGACTGATACTGAACCTGAAGGTGACAAGTTGAGCTAAAAATCTATGGAAATTACAGAACACGACTGCAACGTCGAGGAAGAATTGAAGGAATCGACATTAGACCATTAAATATCAAGCTTCGATGGTGACATGCTTGCTGGTACTTAGGGAGTTGCTAGGTTTGTAAAAAGAGCGTTCGATTTATGAATAGCTTTTTCTTTCTTTTTTGGATGGAATAGAACGTGGCGATGAAGAGTAGTAGAAGCGACAGGAATATGAAATAGGCACAACGGTCGTGTTTTGTCAGATGGCGACGTTCTCATTTATCCATCACAGTCAACAAGCTGATGCCATATGAGTATAGAAATTTCGCAACAACGTTTACCCGCGTAGTGGAAATACAATGCCATCAGCGACGCAGTACACCTGACCAGAAAAAAGCACCAACCCTCAGTACACTAATCACTCATCTACTCTTTCGTGGCCCTCTATCCTTTGGAGAATGCCAGCATTCTACCCTACGCCCCCGAAACCTTGAACCCCCCAAACTGCAGTCTCTGAAACACCTGCTCGGGATCATACTCCCTACTCGCCTCCTTCAGCTTCCTCAAATTCTCAATCCCGTAGCTCGTCAGCGGATTCTGCACCTCGTTCGCATCATTCTGGAAAATATAGGGCAGAAGCAAGCCCTTGGCTTTGGCCAGCTGCTGCAGTGTACTTTGCAGGGTGTTGATTGCGTTCTGGGCGGGCTTTTCGTCGGCGGGGAGGGTGAATTGGGCCACCGAGTTGAACCCTAAAAGGTGTTGGATACTGATGTCGAAGAAAGGTGAGAAACTTACAGTTTTGTTTGGCAGCAGAAAGACCCAAGGGATTGCCGCCGCGGGCTTTTCCGGCTGCGACGGTCGCGCGGCCGATGGGTTGGATCACGAAGGATTGGTCGGCGGTTTTGGAAGAGGTGAAATTGGAGACGGTTAGGTAGCGGGTGAAGGCTTGTTGGTAAAGCTCCAGGTCGGTTTTTACGGTCACGCCGACGATATCGCGGCTGTGGAAGGAACGTTTGTGAGTGTTATATAGAAGTGTGGGAATAACGGCTTACGTGGCAGCTGTTGTGTATAAGAAATTTAAACCCTGGCTGAGAGCACAAACAGTGCCATTCGTTTCGGGGATGAAGGAGGATACGGTTGTCAAAGGGTAGAAAGCCTCGAAGACTACGGGTTTGGGTATCCAGCCGGCGTACATGAGACCGATTAGAATGGTGCCGTTAGCAGCCACCCAGATAAAGTCGGCGTTGGGATCGTCTTCCATTAGAGTTTGGGTGTGGATGGTGGCTGCTAATATTGCTTTGTAATCTGACTGATTGTACAGATCAAATTTGTACCAGATATGGTGGAGAGGGACTGTATAGAGGTCGTAGCGAGTGATGATACCTGTAGACTCCGTAAGCTTAGTATTTTACCTATTGCATTGTGCAATGAAGATTTTACCATAGTTTGGTCCTCCGCCCTTTAGGGCAAAGAAAAGATCACTTTTTGAGGTAGCACTTGCTTGTATTACGGTCGAGTTTCCAAGAACGATCTGATCCGTAAGTTTTAGTTGGATCGTCCAAAATTTGACCATAAGCAACACACCTCATAACTCTTCACATTATCGCAGCCAAGGCCATATAACGACGGAATATAAGGTAGTCCTGGGCTCAACTTAGCCATTGAGTAAAGACCAGCTTTAGGAACCAGATCTTGGATTGCGTAGAATATATCACGTACCTCCTCCTGTAAGAAAACCACTAACTGCTGGCACAGGAGTTCTGCCACCAATGGCAGATACACCATAAGGATCAAGATGGTTATAGACCTCTCCCCAACGAGCGCCAGGCCCGACGATTACGGATTTGTGATCTGCACTAATTTGCAGTGCGTTCATGTTCCCGACATCGATCAATACCCCTGATCCATCGATGCTTCCAAATCCTGGATTGGGGTTGAGACCTCCACTACGAACAGCAAATTTACTGCCAAAAAAAGTGACAATCCTAAGAATAATGGCGACGTCCACAACGTTATGCACCTCCGTAATGCAGGCGGCTGGAAGCCAGCAGTTTTGTGACCTGAGCACTCTAATGTTAGCCGAGGATTTGCCAACTTAAAGCCGCTCTAACAGCCTAAGGCGATTGGGGTAGAATTTACCAGTTCATATCCGTCTCGTTAACATAAATAGGGCTTGAAGCATCCATGTACTTGCTTGACCCAAAGACGATGCGACTGATTCGACAAGCAACATTACTATGGCTGTCGCGTCTGTGACTATTTTCGGCTAAGCTATCAATTGGAGTAGCTTGACTCTCTATTGTGCTAAGCATTAGAGAGGCATTGTAAGCAGCTTGAGTCTTTTTGAGTCTTTCCAAGACTGCTACTAATTCTGATGAAAGCGTTGAAGCTCTGGCTGTCGACAATTGCGAAGGAGAGGCTGCGATACTGATGGCATCTACCAGTAACAACAGTGTAAGGCATTTCCAAAAACCGTGGAGATGGTCAAGAAGAGGCATAGCGAATTGAAAACACAGCTGACACGCCCTTGAAGGAAGTTCAACGAAAGTGTGATTTGAAGGAAGGAGAGAATGACGTTGAGTGCAGAAAAACCGAAGCAAAAAACAGTATTGAAAGAGCAGAAGCTTTATATCTTAGGTCTTTGAGGGTGCGCCAGATTATAACACAGAGAATTTGGTGTCTGCAGGATCATATCTGCTGAAACCAGATGACGCTGTGACTATTCCTAGTTCCTTCCGAGGGCGTAGTGGAGGCATAGTGGAAGCACAGCCCATAAAGTCGTAATCCATAGCTGAAGACTCTTAGCTTATCCTATGTCACTTGAAACAAACGAAGTTGGAGGCTTCTGGAGGTCGTTCTTGGAGCCAAGCATGGAGTGGCATGTATTGCATGTATAAAAATCTGTGCAACCAATAGCATAAAAGAGTGATCTACGGCAAGAATGAATGCTTTGCACTCAATTGTCAGTGTTACCACCTTGGAGGGATGACATTCCTTACCTCGTAGAGAGACCGTCACAATTATAGGTCTTCAAAATTGTCATCTTTTGGTGTCCTTTGGTGTCCTTTTCTTAGTTCTGAAACTTTGCACCCTAAGATCCGACATTAGTAAGGTACTCCAAAGCTTGTATCAACCTGTTTCGTATTTCTAGAAGTAGCCATGCCTAGGTATTCTAGTTTGACCAATGGAATACAAACTTCTACCCACACACCCATCCCCAGCCAGCTTCGGCTTTGATTTCAATGCAAGGGATGTTTAGGAGATTCGTCAGGTCTAAGGTGGTGCCATCGAGATACAGCCTGTTCTAGAACATCGTCGTGATGACTTGTAGAAGGGAGAGCTCGCCTGGGTTCGCGACGTGTGTCAGAATAGAAAAAATAGCCAGAAAAAAATCGTATTGCCTTTTCAGATGCCAAGGCTCGGGGGTAAGTGCCCGATTTACGCCATGAAACCACATCCCTGCTTCTGTCGAGCATTTAGATCCTTTCGTTCGCAATAAGAACTGTTATTGGCCACTCGAGCTAAAAGATTTGTGGAACCTGGTCTCGGGTGCGGCTGTGCAGCGACGTGCGCCAGTCCGAGCCCTTAACGCCATTGATGCATACAATAGGATTTTATTTCACTCGCCTAGCGGCAGAGGTTCTCCTCGTTTAGAAAGTCAATGATACACACTTTTATGTTCCTTGGACACGAGAAGATCTTTTCCAGCCGTAATTGTTGCGTAACACACACCCATCGAGGTTGCGATTGGCAGTTGTTCACGAGACCCTGGACCATTTTGATGAGCGCACCTTCTTCCTCGGATCTTTCTCTTTCTCATCTGCAGCTAGGCTTGACGCTGTTTGAAGACTCACAGCCTGCACATCTAGATCTATGCGCCTCCTTCCTGCGTCATTTGGATCATCCGATCACGTGCCATGATTCTCTCACCACCCCGTAAGAACGATCGTAGATGACGGAAGAATTGGGATATTCTCAAACAAGGCTCCTTCTTCCCAATACGGCACAGAACCGTGTGGAGGTCCAAATCTGTTCTATCGCAAACCTAGCGTGAAAGATCCATAAGTGTTTCCACATCCGTTTTTCTTTCAGCTCTTTGCCAAAAGCTCCTCTCATTTGAACTTTGTGCCTGTGTATCGACAGGAAAATAGTACATTGATCTTTCTTTCTTTCTATCCATCCGATAATATTGGACGCTCGAATACGCTGCACAGTACCACGACATGTCTACATCAACTTCAGATCAGATTGCCTACCAGGAAGCCCACATCAGTGAAAACAGAGGCCCGGTATTAGTTGGAGTCGAAATAATTTTGATAGCTCTCTGTTCACTGGTACTATCCGCTCGTGCTTTCGCTAGAAGGATGACTGGAGTCAAACTCGCTGTTAACGACTACCTCGCTCTTGCTGCGCATGTATGGGTTCCCGTCCACTTGCATGTTTTGAGAGTCGACTGGCTCATAATTTGAAGGTTCTCCTGCTCGCGCTTGCCACAATTTGTTTCTTCGTAGGGATATTCTTCTATTATGGTCAATGCTGGGGGTTATGTCAACTGATTCAGACTGCAGTCGCTCATCATGGGATTGGACGGCATGTTTTGACGCTTACACCAAAACAGGGGGTCACCATTGGCAAGGTATGTTCCTAGGAATCCCTAGTTGACCAGTGATGGACGATTCAACGCTGACTAGACCCAGCTGACATTGTCGCTTCAATTCATCTATTCTGCGTGTATTTGTTTGGCGAAAGCTTCCGTCCTCCTCATGTATCGTGACATTTTTACCCTCAGGGCAAGGTGGTTTAAAATTGGCTGGTGGACGAACCTTGCCTTGATCATCGTATATTTCGTCGCTATTACGATTGAGATCTGCCTTCAATGCCTTCCTCAGTCCGTTGATACGCTCTGGGATTCAAAACATCCTTGTTATCCGTCGCAACCACCACAAATGGTGTTTGGGATCCTAAATGCTGTTCTGGACTTGACGCTTTTGCTATTACCAGTACGAATGGTACGGGGTATTCACATGCCTCGAAAGCAGAAGATCGCCGTTTCCGGTATCTTCCTACTCGGATTGATGTAAGATCATAAAGAATTCCCAGATAGCTTCAGGTTTCCAGCTAACCCTTTTGCAGCGGCTTCACCGTGAGCATTTTTAGAGTAGCTCTTATCCACGGGAATAGCAAGGCAGACTTTTCCTGTAAGAAATCCTTATCCGAAGTATCAAGAAAAGTCATGTGATCTTACGCATCTTGGTACAGACAGCTTCCTTAACGGGTTCATCTGGACAACTGCGGAGCCGGCTGTCGCGATTATTTGTGCTTGCCTCCCCATTTTGCGCCCACTCTTTGTAGGCGCTGTGAGCAAAAAAGGAAGCAATAGTGGCTATCAAACCTCGGGAAAGCAATATTCGAAGGGAGGTAGGTGGACGTCGATCAAAAGCGGAGACGATACCCGACGAATGCGTCCTGACCGTGTACCGGAGAGACGATTCAGGGAGGATGATATGCAAGTCCACGTCGAAGACGGAGTACGACTGAGCTACTCTATGGACGAACTGCCACCAGTACGATATGAAGCGAGAGCCGAGCACAATTTATGAACGTTCCAAGATGTTATGCGTGATTCTTGGCAACGAAAGAACTCGGGATATCGAGCAAAGAGCTGTTGATGAATTTATTGATTTTAATCTGATATAATGGCGCGCGTGTCGAATAGTCGGTCATAAATAAACAACTGGCAAACCACACATCGATGGCCCAACCCAATGGTAATATTGTTAGTACAAACAAGAAAACCTGTTTAAGTCAAGTCTAAAATTACATGTATGATTTGAACTCGGCAGCCAACAAGGCGCGAATAGATATATCTCCTGGTAGAACGGGTTCGATCACGGTCTCGCATAAGCTCTGAATCGAATCATCTGCTTGCGATCCGGAGCAATCCTCTCATCGATATACGCATTAGACGGTCTCTGTGTTTGTCCCCATGGGAATGAAAGATCGTAACCAAGCAGTATCTTAATAAGAACGAGCTTGATCTGTACCGCTGCGAAAAACCGTCCAGGACAAGAGAATTTGCCATATCCGAAGGCCAGATTTGTCGGAGCAGTACTTTGAGTAGAATGAACAAAGTTATTGACGGATAATCCAGTTGTAATAACCTTGGAAAATGGGACGCTTACCTGGTAAATTGATGACGGGTACTCTCTTGTGGTGAGGACTGCCGCAGGTTGTAAAAACGGTAGGGGTCAAATTGATCTGGATTAGAGTAGTATTGGGGATCGTTGGCGATTGAGGCAGTTGGCATGCTTATGAAAGTACCCGCTTGAAGAACAGTACCGTCAGACAAGGTAATGTCTTTCATGACCTTACGATTGAAGGACACTGGAGCTTGAATCAGTCAAAAGGTATCTCCCTATAAATTTACGAACAGTGCATTACATATCGAGGTGTACGATAGTGTACTCTGACATAGACTTACAAGATCCTGGATGATTCTTTCGCTGAGATTCTTTCAAGAAGCTGTCTAAGAGTTTCATGTCGTTAATGGCGGCTATGGTAATGCTACCATGATCTTTAAGTGCTTCGTCTATCTCGGTTCTCAAAGGCTGAACAATTTCGGGCATGGCGCATAGGTCAAATAATGCATGACAGGTGGTCGCCGTACTGGTATGTATTGAAGCCATGCACAAAAACAATATCTTTAACAAAAGGTGTTCAGGAGCCTTCTCCTTGCCCTTTGCCGAATCTGTTATCCATTGCAGTAGGTCCTGGTACTGGCTCTCTCTTTGAGAAATGGCCCGCTCCTGTGGGAGCGGTAGCAGATGTTTTTTTGCGATGCTTAGGCGACTCTTGATTCTCCGGCGAGAGGATAAGAACGGGTACACGAGTGGACGAACCAGCCAGTGGCGATTTCGAAGAATTCCGGCAAGTTGAAAGACATCTTGAGTGTAGCCAATGGAAGCCTCTAGCCACTCAGGGTCACGACACAATGGTGGACCGACAAAAACTCGAGCTATGGCCCTCGAAACAACACCAAGAAGAACATTGTGACCGTTGTATGAGTGCCATGCTAGACGAAAATCCATTGTCAACACGTGTAAAAATGGTAGAAACTGTGCTTACAGGTAGAATTGCAACCACCTAGTTCTCCGTTCAGCGCATAGTCTATTTCCTCTGATATACTACGAATAGACCGCCCTTCATGCAGCAGAATCTCAGCAGCTGCTCCTTAAAAGCCACATCATGCACCAACCTAGAGTCTGCGTTAATTGAACTCGACATACTTCATTCTGCAGATGGCTCTCTAGTATGGTATCCACAGTCGTGTATTGACACAGGTGTCTTTCAGACATTGCAATTCTTAGGCTTAGCTGGGTCTCTGGCAAACTTCGAAGCTCGTCACAATATTTTATGGACAAGACGACGCGCTCCATATCGGCTGTCTGTATCTTGAACATGGAATCTTTAAACTAGTAATTTAGAAAGTTAGGTTAGCCATCTTCGATTGTTATTTTTAATAATTTGCTCATACTTTAAGATACCCATCCTGCAATAGACGATAGCCGTTGGCGAGAAAATCAGCTCTCACTGCCATGATGTTGAAAATCCCTGGGTCTTTGCCAACCCTAGGAACCTCTAGCATATTTCCATGGTCAAAGAATCTTCCTATAAGCACAACGACAACGCTAACAGCAAGAACTTGAAGTACGAGGGGCAAAAAGGCATCGCCCAATGAGGTAGGTGCCATTTCACGGTCTTTTCCTTCAAATTTGTTTTTGTTTGAGTATTAGAGAGAGAAAGTCGAGCAGAATTTGCTTGAAGTACAAGAAGTGTAGAGACCTGAGGTAAGATACGACTAGTGACTCTGACAGACAAAGCAGAACGCCATGAAATAGCCGATAGCACGGTAAAGCCTTCTTTGTTAGTTCCAAGAGCGTTTCACTGATTCTTTCGCCATGATAAGGCCTTAGGGGCTATGGTTAGCGCTTTCGAGGCATATGTTGTTCCAAACAGGGAATACAACATCGGTCAAGTACAACGATTCACGTTCCCACTAGAGTCCCAATATAACAACTCTTGAGGTAAATAGCGTGGGCGGCAGACGAGAAGGGGTCCATAGGTTGGAGGACCACATTTCACAAAATGGCTAGGCTATTTCAGACAGCCAAACATTGATGCGCAAATTATGGCTGTTGCCTGGATTGACAGACGCATGCTCCCAACCCGCCGCATGTTGACAGATGCATGCTCCCAACCCGCCGCAGGTTGACACGGAGATCGATTCAATGGCCCAATCTTAACTCAGCTGTAGAAGCGGTGGCGTTGCAGTCGAAGTTGTGGTGTGGTACACCCTCGCCAAAGAATACATACCATGCGGTTCAATTAAACTCAGCTTCAAGGTGCTGTGATTACACTGTACTCGTATTTACGGGGTTTTCGCGCACACTGGGTTTCTGCGTACACTGGATTTCCGCGCACTCTAACCTAGAAAGGTTAGTTTTAGACAGTATCTAGTTTAGCGTGCGCGGAAACCCAGTGTACGCGGAAACCCCATGAATACGAGTAGCGTCTGTTACAAGGGAATATAATACCACTAGCAGTGGCGAGGATGTTGCCTTAGCATACGTGTCTCATCTGAGAGCAGCAACAACGAGGCAAACATGGAGCTGGATGCAGGCTGCAGCTCAAGATTGCTAGATCTACATGACGGCTATCTCTCTAACCATTGATCCCGGGATTTTCTGCAGTCATGGCGTAGTGACGGAGCAATGCTGCAGTCCTTTTTCCGATCTGGTCATTGGCAATGCTACTGCTTCACAACCTGGTCATTCCTCTTCGATCCAGGCTATATTGTATTTTTGTTTTCTGGCTCACCGTCTCCAAATGCCGAGATTTGTATTTTGTTAAATGGGGCTCAGTACGATTATGGAAAGACAGAATACTTGTCTAGTAGTTGTATTTTCGGGTGGTTAGAGTAAGGAGATTAATGCCTCTTACACAGGGCTTAAGGCTATGTTGGAACTCCTTTTTCAGTCGATGATCGAGACGCCTCATCTATTGGCAGCATAAGATAGGCGAATTGATCAGTCTGTGCACAGGGGCCAAATTGAACCTGGCCAAACAAAACGTTTTTCGACGAAACTATTGAGCAGATATGGATCCCATTTCAAGTCTATCTGATGGACTGATACACGTGAGCTCTCTCAACTTAAGGTGCAACCCAAGTGCATGACTCCACCTGCGGACTTTGTCGAGCCTAAAGTATTATACCATCAACACCAGACGCCGGCCGTCGACAGCAGCCCAACTTCAAGCAGTGTTCTGAAAAAGTTGCACTTCTGGAACCATGAGTCCCTGCAGTACGAGACAGAACGTGTTAGTTTGCCAGTCATGTTAGATTTGAATAGAGCTTATGATTTTTCAGATCATAAATGAGCCGTACTATTATCTGATCTCTCATCCTGAGAAAGACTTCCGTAAGCAGGTGCTACTTGCCTGCAACACATGGCTGCATGTAGATATTGAATCCATCGGTATTATAGAGCGATCAATTGCAATGCTACATAATGCCTTTCTTCTGTAAGTATCGTCCTGGGCTGAACCCTCAGTTGAAGTTCTGTCTAGACAGAGACTTACTTGGGCACATTATTGGCAGCATCGACGATATCCAAGACAGCTCAAAGTTGCGTCGTGGCTCAACTGTCGGCCACAACATTTATGGGGTCGCGCAGACAATCAATAGCGCAAACTATGTATATTTTCAGGCACAGCAGCACCTAATGCATCTAGAATGCTGGCCACGAGCTATACAGATCTTTAATGAGAAGATGCTGAACCTCCATCGCGACCAGGGCATGAACTTATTTTGGCGAGACACCTCAACCGTTCCGACAGAAGAAGACTATTTACAGATGATTTCCAACAAAACGGGTGGCCTTTTAAGACTGCTTGCCAGGCTGATGATGGCAATGAGCAAGAGCAACATCGACCTTGTGCCCTTTGCGGAAATGCTGGGATTGATATTCCAGATTCAAGACGACTACAAGAACTTGCTGAGCTCTGAGATGAGTGCGGCCAAGGGTTATTGTGAGAACTTCACAGAAGGGAAATTCTCCTTCCCCATCATCCACGCCATCCGGAACAGTGCGCCCGGGAGCCATGAGATTTTGCATGTTCTGAGGAAGCGAACCGAAGACACGGCAATCAAAGACTACGCAGTCACCTACATGCGGGATGTCACGAAGAGCTTCGAGTACACGAAGACAGTGCTTCAAGGCCTACATAACCAGTTGAAGAAGATGGTGAAAGATATTCGTTCGTTCAACGAGACTATTCAGGGGATTTTGACTAAGCTTGCGATCGACTAGTTGTTTTGTTGTGTTGCTGACAGCAGAGTTTTTTGATAATTAGAAATATCCAACTCTGATGATCGCGGATGACTTTTCGCGCTTCTCAATGTCGTGATAGATAAGTTTAGAGATTAGAAAATCCTTTCAGCCCCCTAATCGAGGTACGATTGTACATATTAGGAAATTCTTTAGTGAACAAGGAAAGTGCGTAGGGTCTACCTGTAGCGCTGTTTCGAGTTGCCCGTTGTAATTAGGTGCGTTGGAGAGGTTTGAGCCTTGACTGTCTTCTCAATAGGGTATTCGCATCTGTCATGCGTGATTAGCTAGTAGAAAACTTATACCCATTAAAGATTAATTCGTTATTAGTTAGCATAATGGAAACAGTCTCAGAGCTACCAAGACATCTTGATGAATATTATTGATCAAATACAGCAGCAATAGAATCCTTCGGGGCCACTGGCACCTCGCAACATAGCCGTCATATAAGCATCTATCGCAGATTCAAACACTAGCTAACTAATGTCTCACAGTAGTCAACCGCACCTCGAATGGCTGTTTTTCGACAAGCATGTATGTTTTCTGGCTCGCCCACGCCATCACGCTTTTACCTTCGTTTGGAACCGCGATATCGAAGTTCCATAGCACGCGTGCAAGTATCAAGCGCATCTCTGCATACGCGAGATTCTTACCAATGCAAGAACGTGGCCCTACACTAAAAGGCTGCGAAGAGATGGCTTTATCTGATGCGAATTCGACGGGGGCGGAGGATAGCCAGCGTTCGGGGATGAAAGAAGTCGGACGAGCAAAATTTTCGGCAGAGTTCGAAAGGGTCCATTGAGGGACAGATACGTTGGTCTATTGTAAAGAATGTTAGTTGGTCCAGTTTAAACCGATATTGAGGATTTTAGGAGAGACTTACGTGCTCCGGAAGCCACTGTCCGCATACTGTATCACCTCCGGCAGGGACCACCCGAGGTAATCCAGCAGGAACTGGTGGGCATAAGCGGAGGCCTTCTTCAATGACGGCATTGAGGTAGGCCAGCGTTTGAAGTGAGCCGATGGTGATATTTTTCTCTTCCTGGAAAGAACCACGGATTTCTTGGACTAATTTTTGCAAGACTCTAGTGTTTTGTACTAAGTAATTTGTGATACCTGATAGTACTGTAGCGGTGGTCTCGCTCCCAGCCACAATGAGTGTGTTGAACGTAGATCGAATCTCATCGACAGACATCCCTGTCTTGTCGTTGTGTTTGAGGAGCTGGGACATGAAGTCATCACGTTGGGTCTCAAGGTTCATCCTGCGATCGACTCGGTCTACAACAAGCTGATAGTGATCGCGTTGCATCTTGAGGGCGCTTTTAGGTATGCATTTTCGAAGAAGAAATTCGATTGATGGGTAAAATCTGACGGTGGCGAGGTACGTGCTGACTTTGAAAAAATTGTATATAATGGCAACCCAGGGATGCAGCGTACTCTGCTGAAGACAGTCAAACGATTGACCAAGGCCAAGATCACCGATTATGTCGAAAGTGGTATAATTGTACCACTGCACAATATCAAGAACAGTTCCCTCGCTGTGAGTGTTCTGCGCCGTCCATTCTCGGAGTCTTTTCATCAGCAGATCAACATAAGACTGAATCAGAGGTTCTTGAGTTCTCAAGGCTTTCTCAGTAAAGCTATGAGCCAGAACCCTACGCATGCGTGCATGTGCTCCCTCATCTTGGACATGAAGTAATGACGGTGTCTGGCCTTGTGGGGGACTCCACCAAACGGGGTTTTTAGGGAACGGCAAATGGCCTGGCCGATGGCCAAATATTTCGCTCCAAGCTTCACCCCTGGCAAAAGAGACTTCGTCGGGTGCAAGGCGGACGATGTCGCCGTATTGTCGGTGGATTTTCTGGACATCGTGGACCAGACTGCCTTTCCAGACTGAGCGGATGAAGGTCAACCGAGTTGCCGCCCAGGTCTTGGGGCCTGGAATCCTTGATAGTGGATGAAAGTAGAGGTTGTAGACTACCAATCCCAGTGGGTACTAGAGAAAGAGGAACAAGTGTTAGCCGAAGCTGCCTTGATCTGTGGACGAGGTCTGTCCATTCTCGTCGCAATCTGCCTGTTCAGCGTTCGACACTCACCAGAAGAATAATTCCAAGGGCTATGAATACTCGACTGGCGAGACCTGGAGCCTGATCCATTAAGGGTAGGATACTCATCGTCGCTAGGAGTTAGGTTTTGGCGGAGTTCAAGGAGGAGAGTATGATACACGGGCGGTGTTGTGATGGATTTCTTTGGCGCACCGCAGTTGAGAATGGCTGATGGCTTTGGCGAGCTGAAGATTGCGAACGGTTAAAGGAGGCGTTGGGGCATTTCGAACAAAAGAGAAGGCGGGGGATGTGGAATACCTGAGCATACTTCACGCTGGCGAGGCTGAGTCGGAAGAAGTCTTAGAATACATGAAGCCGAAAGGAACTTCGCAATAGAATATAGGTAACCGAAACATACCCTGCATAAGGTACAGCGCCGCAACTGATGCCCCTCATGATTATTACAACTCTAGGATTCTGAGGTCTGGATTCTATTGTAGACCGCTTATAGATCAACGAGGCATCACCATTTCCCATTGTTACTCTGGAGCCTTGTCGTTTTCTATCCAAGTAAAACAACCACCGAGACAACGACTCGGTGGATGATAGTTCAAGGATGAATGCATGTTGAAGCAGTAGGAGCTGCAGTAGGAGCAGGAGGAGTAGTCGTTCAATTAGGAACATACCTACCTTAGTTGTTGCAGTGCCATTACATTGCCCGCTAGCCTAGTTGGGGCTAGCGTCAAGTGCGGCACAAAACCTAGGTAAGGTAGGTAGGTAGGCAGCTTGCTGCTGTAGAAGACACACCTTTAGTCAATTATCAGATCTACACTTCATCAATGCATGAGACCTCCTTAAGGGAATCATTCTCATCGCTCAGCGCTCTATTCGCTAGTATTCTTTTGGTTGTTTCTAGCAATCAATTCAGTCCCTGGTTTCTATGTTTGATCAACACCCTTGCTGCTGGATCGGGAAAGATGTTGTCGTCTGCAGTCATATTGGCAGGCCTTCCCATTCCATCAAAATACTTGAACTTGTACTCTAAGAGAATATGTGAAAGGATCATCTTAATCTCGGCGGCGGCGAAAAACCGACCCGGACATGAGAATTTGCCATGCCCAAAGTGCAGCTCTGAACTCGTTGTCATAGTGAACTGATGTCGATTGGCTTCATTGGGATCGGAGCGCATGCGGTGAAACCGGAAACCGTCGAATTCGTCAGGGTTTGGGAAATTGATAGGATCCATCATAATTGGAGCAGAAGCCACGACAAAGTGGGTTCCCTGTGGGAGCAGTACACCATCCGATAGTTTCAAAGGTTCCATTGCCACGCGATTGAATGATACTATATCTTGTAAGTCTCTAGATTCTATCGACTGAGCATTTGCTGCGAATTCAAAGGACTTACAAAGATTAGGTGGGTTAAACCTTTGAGACTCTTTCAAGAAGCTATCCATCTTACGCATTCTCGATAGTGTAGATTTATCCAAGCCCTTGTTTGCGAGCAGGAGGTTTTCCACTTCTGCTCTTAAAGGCACCACATATTCTGGGTGTGCACAAAGGTCTAGAAGAGCGTGAGTAGCAGCCATAGTGGTTGTATGGATCGCTCCAAGAGTCAAAATAAGTTGCCTATGTGCGAGCTTATCAGGCTTCCCTTCGTCTTCGTTAGCGGCATCCATCATCCATTGGAGCATATCATCTGGCTTTTCGTAGTTTTCGATGGTTTCAGATTGCGCCTCGAGCCGCTGTTTGACGAGAGGTGTAATGAGCTGCTTTGCGCGCCGAAGGTTTTGGTGGACCCTGTAAGACGACGGAAGAAACCATACAACGGTAGAGTGCAAGAACTTGGGAAGCATACGCAAGGTCATAACGGTCGTGAAGACGTTCTCGGTGTAATGGACTGAAATATTAAGCCATTCATTGTCTCGGCATAATGGGAGCCCCACAAACATCCGTGCTGATATCCGAGCAATAACATGGAGGAAAGTATCGTAGACCGCCAGTTCAGTCCAATCATCGTCTTAATACTGGTCAGTTTCAGTCCTTGACATGGGGACGTTGTCAATGTTGCGCACCTTCAACGATCGGCATATCTAAGGACATGCCAAGATCATGCTCATACCGAATGGTGTTGTAGAATTTGCCAAGGTTTGGAGTGAGCCTGGTTTGGAGTACTCGTGTGTGTAAATCGCTTTCCAAGAGTAGATCCGTTGTCGAATATTTCCCAAGAAGATTCTGAGAGCAATCAGGAGCAAATCGCCGAGTTACTAGCTCATCCTCACCTTGATATGTCCTTGTATTGGGCTAGCTATTGATTCTGGTAACGCTCGAAGCTCGTCGACATACTTCCTCGAGATCACGAGGATGTCTTTATCATTTCGGCGGATCCAGAACATGGTATCCTTGTACTATGAAAGCTTCAGACGGTATACCTAACAAAGATGATGAAATTACTTTCTCATATCCTTCGTTGACTACCTCTCGCGCTCCTTGGAAGAAGCGAAGTCTCAACCAAATGGTAGGCTCCCAGAAGCGACGGTATCCAACAAATGGGGCCTTTACGCTCTGTTCTTTGCGCGAATAGTAGAAGAGAAGCGAAGTAACTAGAGCTATACATGTCAAGTAAGAGATCCATCTGGAGTCAAGAGCTTTCGTCTGGTAGACGTTCTTCAATGCGTTTCCGAAGAGTATCCTATCATGGATTAATCGAGCCAACGGCGTCGCAAAATTGTCCATGTCTTCAGCACTTTTATCTCGGAGAACGGCAATCGTATCAAATGTATTGGCATACAGGAGCAATCAGTCGGCAGTCCTGGTATTAGCAGCAAGACTGGCTATGAGGAGCCGAAAGAGGACTGCAATGAGGCTACAACAATCATTCGGCATTTTGGGACATTCTCTTCAGTATTGGTGCTAGCTTGTACAGCAAGACAAACACTCCTGTTAGGCAACATAAATACAACCCATGGGTCATGGTCCATCTCCGAGAGGCAAGGGTCGCTATGCCGTGTAAGAAGTGGGAGTTCCTCTGCTGCAGGTTTGGAGGGTGGCACGACTGCATATTTCTGCACCGCATGGAACCCCAGCTTTTGGTGACCCAAAGAAGTGTTGCATGAGATGATAGGTACTGCGGAAATGGCGGAAGTAGATAGGTGTGTGGGTGGGTCGGATCAGTGGTAGCTTATTGTACTGTAATGAAACGGTAATTTATCGTTTCCATTCTCTCTCCCCCTTTCGGCCCCTCGAAACCTTTTCAACACCGACTCCTCATTTACGGGTCTTTTATCACATGTTGAGTAACCTTGTAGCGCCAGGATCTTGCCCCTCTTGTGCAGCCAAAGCGTTGCAGGAATGGCGGTGAACTTGATGCGCCTTGTCTCTCTGATCCTGGGCAATAAGGACGTAGGGCAGTTTCAAAAAAGGGTGTACAAGGCCCGGCAGATTTTCACAACCTATTGGGTTGCTAGACCTGTATCGTTGCGAGCCTTCTTCGATTGAGTGAGCTACGAACATGCGTATGACCGGAGGCCTTCTAGACTGTCTGCGGTGGAAATCGTATCAATGTGCTGCACTAGTACCCTACGATTTCGCTTCTCTCCAGTTCAGAGTCTTTTCTATCCAGCATTTTGATCTTGGAGCTTATTCATACTCTCTAAGTGGTGGTACATCTTTATCATTACCATAGTGTTAACATGGCTTCACAGTCGATAGATACGAAAGATATCTCTGAGCATGCTAGACTTTTGATCAAGCAATTAGCCAAAGGTATTCTCAACGAGCGCGGGATCGGATCGATGTCGCCAGCGATCTATGACACAGCATGGGTCTCCATGATATCGAAACCCGCCGCTGGGGGCCGACGATGGCTCTTTCCAGAGTCTTTTGGGTTTATCTTGAATACACAAACATCGGAAGGTGGCTGGGATATAGACCACTCCGATCTGGACAGTATATTGAATACATTGGCAGCGCTGCTTGCCATGAAGATGCACGCAGCAAATCCGTCTCTTATTGGTGATGGTTTGGGACATGATATTGGCTCGCGTATATCCAAGGCTACCGTATTCCTTGGACTCAAACTTGAAGAATGGGACGTGGACACCAGTCGTCATGTTGGCTTCGAGATTTTGATCCCCTCACTCCTGGAAAACTTAAAGCAAGAGGGCATCTCTTTTGATTTCCAAGGTCGACAGTCTCTTATGATGCTCAACCGCAAAAAGCTCGCCAATTTTGACCCGGAAGTACTATATAGCACTCGGAAGACAACTTTAATACATTCCCTGGAGGCTTTCCATGGCTCGAACATAGTCGACTACGACAGGATTAGTCATCATAAAGTCTTCGGCAGCATGATGGCATCCCCATCATCGACGGCAGCATATCTAATGAACTCATCGATATGGGATGAAGAAGCTGAAAGCTACATTCGAACTGTCATAGCTGATGGTGAAGGTAAAGGTAGTGGAGGCGTTCCATCTGCTTTCCCATGCACTATATTTGAGATAAGTTGGGTCTGTTCCCACTATACGGCTATAGATGGGGTCGGAAAGTTGACAAAATGGCAAGGTCGTTTCTACTCTGCTCGAAAGCGGATTTTCTATTGAGTCATTAGGTTCGGAGAACATTCTGAGCATAGCGGGGTACCTCGAAAAGTGCCTCCAGGATGGAAACGGTCTCGCGGGTTTCGGTCAGATCATTTTCGCCCCCCCATTCAACGATTAAACTGATATTCTTGAGGATTCAGCGCCCCATCTGCTTGCCGATGCCGATGACACGGCGAAAGTCGTGTTGATCCTCAACTTGCTTAACAAGAGCGTTCTTTCAGACCAAATGAATACTGAATTTGGAAGCGTATCCCATTTCAAGACATATGCCGGAGAGCGTGACGCAAGCTTTAGTGCCAACTGCAATGTACTGAACGCCCTCCTTCATGTGCCTAATCCGAGCAGGTACGAGACTCAGATATGTACGTCAGCAAACTTTCTGTGCGATTCCTGGTGGACTGGATCGGTAGACGATAAATGGGTAAGTTCGAAGCGTGTATAGCTTGTGATGCCCTTGCTGAAAACTTTCAGAATCTGTCTCTAGAATATTCAATGATGCTTTTGGTGCAAAGTTTAACGCGATTTCTTCATCTCTGGGATGAGGGGCAGCTCACTGCGCTATCTGACACTCTTATTCGAGACCGAGTGCCTATTGTGTTACTCCAAGCATTAGTGCGCACCTTACAACGGCAAAATGCAAATGGATCTTGGGGCAGCAACCAGTCAAGTGAAGAGACTGCTTATGCTGTATTATTTCTTGTCTCAATATTTGGTATCCCATGGGTGCGTTTTCTAGAGCCCCAGATTACTTCGGCTATCGAGGCAGGCCGGCTCTATTTGAACCAATATTGTGAAGGATGGACTAAGCCGGCGCCGCTCTGGATTGAGAAAGTCAGTTACGGCTCAGGAGTTCTTTCTCAGGCTTACTGCATCTCCGCTATAAATGCTCCAATACCAACCTGCCAAGGATGGGGTGAGGCTGCAAAGAACCTGATCGATGTGAAGATGGAAGCCGTTACAAAATTCTCCCAATTCTTCTCCCACCTGCCATTGTTCTGCCAAGAGCCTAGTTGGAAACTCCACGCGGCCGTCGTTGAGGGCTATCTTTTCTTACCGCATCTAAAACGTGTTCGGCTAAACATTTTTCCTCGCAAAGAGATGGCGGAAGATAAGTATCTAGAGTACGTCCCTTTCACCTGGATCGCCTCAAATTATCGTGGAGGCGGCTACCTCAGCACAAAGCTTATTTGGGACATGATGATCATATCAATGCTCAATTACCAAGCAGACGAATACATGGAGGCGGTAGTCGGGACACAGTTGAAGGACAATCTTGAAATTGCCAAGCGGACCGTAGAGAAATTGATTAGAGAAACGAACGGACTCTCTTACGGCGTCAAAGAGAGCCCCGTGAATACCTCAGCTGTCTCCACAAATGATCTTGCCAGCATAGCAGAAACGGATGGTGTGATCAATATCTCTCAAATCGAAAAGACTCTGACCCGCTTCATCACCTACGTACTGGACCATCCCCAGGTGCAGAGCTCCAGCGCGCTGGATCAGCAAATTCTCCGTCGAGAGCTTCAAAATTTCCTCCTTGCCCACATTACACACATCGAAGACAACCTTCGTTTTTCCGACCAAGAGTTCTCTTACACTATCACAACTCCTTTTGTCGCCCCAAATGGCACGTATCACAAGTGGGTGCACACCACGTCTGCTGATGATACCTCTTGTCCATACTCCTTCGCCTTTATATCTTGCCTTACTGCCAACCCGGGAGAAGACCGCTTCCCCAGCGTGCAATCTAAATATATCTCGCAGGACCTTTGCCGCCATCTCGCAACTATGTGCCGCCAGTATAATGATTATGGGTCCATTGCTCGTGACCGGGCGGAGAAGAATCTCAACAGCGTCAATTTCCCAGAGTTTCATCATAATAATGTAGTGAAGCAAGAAGGCAGTGTTGAGAATCAGAACGATGTAAGGGAAGAAGCATTTAAGGCGGCACTATTCGAAATTGCGGATTATGAGCGCGACTGCTTGCTCTTTGCAATGCAGAAGCTGGGGGAAGCGGTGCCGAAGCAAATGGGGATATGGAAGACATTTGTGAACGTGACAGATCTGTATGGCCAAATTTATGTGGCGCGAGATATTGCGAGTCGGATGCGTTGATTCTGGGCCAAGCGCTTAACGTTCCTTCTAATGGTTTCGGTCGTACCTTTGGTTGGTAGACCTGTTGATTCCGATCATAAACTGTAAAAATCGTTCAAAAATCGGCACTCGCCGTCGCTGTTTTGCTAAACCATCGGTATGTGTACTGCAATCTCTTTTGCATCATGCTTGTTTCTAACAGCGCCTTTACCTTAGCTAGGCCAAACCCCGTCATGCTGTTCGGTGGAATGACGGGACCCCAGTCTTCTCCACTGTACTCTGATTTCCGATACCGAAATCCTTACAAGCGATTCCCCGAACTTGCTACAAGCCAATGCTGCTAGAGCATACAATGGCATCTCAAGATACCTCATCCAGGGTAGTCCCAACCAGAATGGATAAGCTGTTGGAACACAAGGTCATATGGGGCATTTTGGTATATGGGGTTGTTGCTGTTAGGAGGCTATCTAGGTAGGTGGAAGGTGAAAACTCTACTAGCGGGCCCCAGCCCTACCAGCCCTATGAAGGTGGAGATTACCATCTCCCCCGTTTCCAATAAACATAATGTGACTTAGTTCGAATTTTCTAGAGATCGAGTAAGACTAATGCTCTTCAGTCATACGGCAGCGAGATAGGCCGAGCCTCACTAAACTAGTATATGGCGGAAGGTCAAATGAGGCGGCGCTTATGGCGGAGAAATGTGACTGTCTTCGTCGAGTAAGCGACTGTCCTGAATGGAACTGCTTATAAGGAAGTGCAGTTGTCTAACCGCTAGCTGCAAGTAATACGACAGGCGGACTGACGTGCAGATGCTTAAAGAAAGTTGACATCATATGAATCGTGACGGTGAACTTATCCGGTCTGCGACCTTAATCCTCCTCCGCCAAGACAGCCTCGATCAAGCTCTGCACGCCCGGTTCCTTCGTCCAAATGCCAGTAATCTTCAATCCAACAGACTGCAGAAGGCTACGCCACTGAGCCTCCGTCCGCTCCGAAGATGCTGCAAGAGCCATCATAAACCAATCCAGCGAAGTGATCTTCCATGATGCTCCGACGTCCGGAACGACATTTTCGTTAATGAGGATCTTGGAGTATCCCTTCTCCATGGCTGGAATAAGCTGACGGAGGATTTCGCGGCATCGCTCGTCAGTCCAGTCGTGGAGGACGGAGTGCAAGTAGTAAGCTCTTGCCCCTAGCATCTTTTAGCAATGGAGGAGAAGAGTAAGTCGAGACTCGAACCTTTCACTGCTTGTGGAGTCAGAAAGTCGTGTATCGTTGGCTCAATCCCTGGCTTAATGACATCTACTTGGCTGATGACAGCCGGAAGATCCTGCAGAACCAGACGCCCAGGGAGCTCGGGATGTTTTGCTTTGAATGCAACCAAGTCATGTCCCAGACTTCCACCAACGTCTACAATCAAAGCTTCGGATTCGCCCTTTAGGCCTCTTCCTAATCTTTCTTTGAAGGGATAGAAATCATGGTCCATCCACCTAGGCTGGCCCTCAACGTATCCGGCCATATGGTTATTGAATGCCCGTTGGACTGCTGGGTGCTCGGCTCTCCAGTCTTTGCAAGAAAGTTTCGTGTCATGGCCGTATTGAAATGGCCCGTTAGTCGGATTCTCAGGATTCTGATATCCGTTCTTCGATAGGTAGCTAGGGAGCTTGAGAAAGGATGGTCCTGCACAGTCGAGACTGTACTTTCATTAGGAGCTTCCGGCTATTTATGAGACTACTCACCAAAAGGGTATCCCATCACGGTACTTTGGGATAGTCAAGGCCGTCGAAAGAGCGGTGGGCGCAAATCGGTCTGCTTCGACTTCCGCAACCATGTGCATGGCAGAAAGATGTCTCAAGATCCTTCCTAATTGTAGCAATTACCTGTGAGCAAATATTGTTTGTTCAAGAACGAAAATAACTCACCAATCAGCACGGGATCTCCACCAACCTTGATCGCCAGTTCCGTACTGCTCTTCGCACGAGCATCCTCATCCGCCAGCTGCTCAAACAACCCCAAGTCAACGGCTACTCGGGTAGCTGTGTTCCTAGTCGGCTAGCAAAACAGATTCAGCTAGGCCTAATGATGTGTTAGATCCAGGTATCTACCTCTGCCCATGCCATCCAAGTGATTGCCTCAACCGATGTTTCGAGAACAGAAATCAGACGTCGGGCGTTTGCCATCAATTGTTCTCGTGCACCTGCTTTCTTTTGAGAGAAAGCTTCTCCGACTAGATTGATATCTTCCAGAAGAGCAGTAACAGCAGTAGCTTGAGTTTGCTTGAGGGTAATGGACGCCATCTTGTGAAAAGAATAGAGCTGGAAGTCTAATTCTGGGAACTCAGGAGACTCGATTCGGGCAGCTTTGAAAATATCTATATCTTTCAAGCTTCCCCATTGGAATAAGAAGGCTTAGTGCACAGTGGTGAGAAGCCTCGCGGCGTCTCGCATAGGCCGCACTCTCACTGTTATTCACTCTCTATCCTCGCACGGTTTCCGGTATTCCGCCATACGCCTGCTTTTACGCTACCTTTGTCTCTCAGCGAAGACAAGGCAACCATCCACTAGAGATGTTCGGACAACCACAGCCGCATGACGCCATCATGCATATGCAGCCCACGCGTACATACATCCAATAATCTCGCGTATTACCAGGTTAGGAGTCATACTTGGGTACCATTGACAAGGGCCTTTCTTCCTGTAACGCACATACGGTCTTGATGTGGTCTTATCCCCGAGAAGCGTGTGGGGCCCTAGCCCAGCACGGTGCTGAACTTCCAAGGGCATCCAAACGGCTACTCCCAACCCATGGCCGAGATGCATACATAGATGCATACAGTGATGCTCTATGGTGGCATGGTATTGTCAATAAGGGCACCTGCGGAAAGAGGAAAATACCACTGCGCCATGCATTTACTAACGCCTAAGGATTCGAACATAGAGGTGTCAAAGAATCACCTAACCTTCCGCAATCTTCTTTCTTTGATCGACGGAGCTCCCTATCTTTAACTGTTGTCATCAGTCTTTGAGCTGAATCAAGCTTTTACTGCACCTTGAGAGCGCTTGGGAACGAAATTCGAAGATATTTTGACCGAGACAAAGCCTCAAAGCCCGTCTCTACTTGGGTCATCGATCTTCAGCTAGTAGGAAGGAATCGATATCAAATGCCAGACATGGCCAGCCCTCCTCCTGGGGGAGACGTGACTAGGGCACCGCTTTTAGATGGTGTAGACTGGTCGATGACTGGTCTTGCTTTGATCTTTGTTATCTGCCGGCTCTTCTCCCGCTACAGAATCATCCGCAAGCCTGGCCTAGATGACCTCGTTATTACTATATCAATTGTAAGTGAACCTGCAGCAAGTTAAATTTGATTAGGCATCCATATTCTCTAACTCGTTACTTTCCAAGGTTTTGAACATCATCTCCATTTCGTTTACCACGGCGGCCAATACAATGGGTATGGGAAGACATGAATACTACTTGACTCCAAAGCAGAAAACGAACGCAGTCAAACTAAATATTATCGGTCAACCGTTTGGCATAATGGCTTTTTGCGTACCCAAACTCGCCGTTGCTCTTCTGATTATCAGGCTAATGCCACCGAGGAAATATGGGAAATGGTTCCTATACTTCATCACGATCAGTCTCATCATACTCTCTATCCTTGCTGCGATTTTTCTGTTTATTCAATGTTCTCCTCTGGAGGCTTTGTGGAATCCTACCATATCGTTCCACTGCTGGCCACCGTCGATCCTCTCCAACTACACAATATTTGTGGGTGGTATGTTCATTCAGCATTATTCCGATCTCTGCTCAATAATGGCTGAATATGTCCCGCCAATTTCCATGTGCTTTACTGCCCAAGCTGGTCCGAGATAACCGTGTTGGTTATATGAGGGTCAGAAGGAGTGTGTGCATGTGTATATATTGGTTGAACTACTCTAGAAAGTAGGAACTACGGAGGGAGGAACGAGGTGAAAACTCCGACTTTCGCGCCCTATAGGGCTAAGCGAGATGGCCGACCACACAGGGGTAACAACAAATTGTAGCCCAAGAAAAGAACAAAACCACAACACCATTGTACCAGCGCCATTAGGAATCGAACCTACTATAATTAAGTACTCTCGGCAAACACGACCCTCAACCAACAGGCGTCCGCCCCGGACGGTAAGCCAACCAACGAACATTTTTGCCACAACTGACACGGGATTCGAACCAACAGCTGTTCCCGGTTCAAGAACTTTGACAAACCTGCGGCTAATGGCGCTGCCAGAAAAGAACAAAACCACAACACCATTGTACCAGCGCCATTAGGAATCGAACCTACTATAATTAAGTACTCTCGGCAAACAGCCCATGCACGCCATGTTAGCCTTAGCCTTAAGCACAATGGTATGATACATTTAAATCACGGTCTCAGAGTGCAAGGTCTGATGTATGCAGAACAGTATGAAGTAGCGATTCAACCAAGAGCCGACATTGATGTTTGCCGCTCTCTCGCTCAATCTTGTGACGCTTACTCTACGTAAAACAAGCAACAGTAGTTCTCGCAACAATTAAAATTGCATGTTGCATGAGTGCATCTTTAATCTTTGATCGAGATCGTGTATTGTTCCCCAAGATCAGGCGGCCTTCGTATCTGGGATTTCCCGAAAAGTCTAGAGCATGGTCCTCGACCACGGTTGTAACGCTGATCTCCTTGAATTCTGGCCACGCGGCTCCGAGATCAACGCATGTCGGGCGCTGGGCGATAGATCAAGGCATACTTCATGGGAAAAAGAAGGCAACGAGTCATTCTGAGGATCTTATAGGTTGGCACAGGTTTCATGCAAGACGCGTAGACTTCGCATTTTAGGATTTGGCTGGTAGATGTCATCTAATGTATGATAAAAATGTTGAGATGCTATTTCTCAATTTGAAAGAAGGGCTCTTGCTGAAGTGACTCGGACGCTTGTGAGTGAGAGCTCTAAAGTCGCTCTAAACGGAATAATTCAATGTTGCAGTGACGAAGAATTCTTGTATTTTCGAAACGAAAATAATTAATGTGTTTGTAAGAGGTTTTTGTATTTCCCGAAACGAGGTATAGTGCGAAGGGCTTGAACAATGCCAGGAAGTTAGCTACAAGGTTAACATGTTACTCATCAGCTTTCTTCAACATCATGCGTTGTGCCTTGACGATTTCGGTGATGAACTTCTTTCGGCTCTAGGCCGTGACTATTTCGTTCAGCGTATCAAAAAGAGAAGAAATTGTGCTTAAAATTGAGAACAATCAGAAATCATTACGAAAACTAGGAAAGCATACACGAAGTATTTTCAAGATCATCATGTCTTTTATCGAGGTGACGCAAATAATCCGACTATGTGTGAGAGCGAATGAGAGTGATAAGAATGTTTTAATCAAAACGAGTAAACTGTTTGTATACTCGGAATATGAAACGAAAATTTCTTACTGCGCACGACACCGCTTGCATGCCTATATCCTTTCAGACTCACACACTATTGTTGCGAGCGTGCCTCGTTGCCTTGGGTTAGCCTAACATAAGGTAGGTTAGGCTATCATAGACTAGCATAGGGCTGATGTTGACACGCTAGCGGCCTAGCGTGCCTTCGTGGGTAAAACCCACGACGTGTCCGTACATCTTCCTTCTTTAGCTTTGAACTCCTAGTTAGAATACACCCATATGATCCGCTCTATGCAGGCCCATAACAACTATCGAGATGACTCGCATTCATTTTAAGGAGGTTTATGACTCAAAAATCAAGGATCAAAACAGTCCGCATAAATGTGTCAGGATGCAACTAGAGCAAGTCATGGTGATTTGGTGACTGAGATACTAAAGCTGAGGAAAGGAAGCAAGAGTATCTAGGAAAGGCCACCTGGAAAGGCCACCTGGAAAGGCCACCTGGTCTGGTTCGTAACAGTCAGTGAGGTGGATCGAATGTCGTGGACCAAGTGATGACTACTACATGTGTGTAATTATTCCGAATCCAGCGCCCTGCATGAGGCTGAAAGAGATCTAGGCCAGCCAGTTTGTCATACCGCAGACTCCTCACTTAAGTTGAGATAATGTGTGGTTTTCTGTCTGATTGTGATCAACCTCCAGATTAGAAGAGTTTCATTTCACGAGAGACCGATTCTTCAGCGGAACTATCGCTCTAGGCCTTTACAGCTGGGACCATGGATTCTCGCCCTTTGCGACTCTTATCTCTAGGTCAGTAACTCTGACCTTATGCAGCCGTATTAAAGACTCAGTTGAATAGATGGAGGGGGTGTTAAGGGATTGACCTCTCTTTTACTGCTTAAAGAGATATTCCGCGCTCTTGAGAACCAAGGCCACACGGTACAGCCGTACGAATATTTTGATCTCATCGGCGGAACTTCCACAGGAGGGTATGTATGCACATGTCTAGTCAGTCGTGGCCAGCGCTAACAATGTGCTTGCAGCCTTATAGCGATCATGCTCGGTCGGCTACATATGACCATCGACGAAGCCATCGATGCCTATAAACAGCTCTCGCCGGAAATATTCAAGAAGAAGTGGTGGTCTCAAAATCTGTCAGCAAAATATGCCGGGGTAGAGCTGAGACACTATTGGTTTGAAGGGAAGAATCTGAAGGACGCTGTACGACAATTGTTGAGAGATAGGAAGCTTCATCCGGACTTGGAGCTCCTAGAATCCGAGGATTTAAGCTGCCGAGTGTAAGTCTTCAGAAGGTGTTTAATTAAAGTCAAGACTGAAATGCCACGTGCAGTTTCGTATGCGCTGCTAGCGCCGTGTCGACCCATATTGAACTACTCCGCACGTACAAGTCGAGAAGAATTGGGCATCAGAATTATGACTGCTTTGTATGGGAAGCCGTACGAGCAACTTCAGCGGCACCGCTGTTCTTCGAGCCCTTAACTTTACAAAAATCTCAGGCCACTTTTGTCGACGGTGCCGTCAGGGCCAATAATCCGATTGATCAGATTACAAGCGAAGCGAGACATCTATGGCCTGGAAGAAGCATCGGGTGTCTCGTAAGTTTGGGTACGGGCGTTAGGATTCCGCAAGGATTCAAAGCAAATAAGTCTCGACTACATGAAGTCCTACAGACTTTGGCGGACATAGCGACAGATGCAAACAATAAAGCTCGAGAGTTTAGGGACACCTCGGAAGGAAGGGAATTGATACGAGGCAAAAGATACTTCAGATATTCTATTCCTCAGGGGGTAGGCGACGTGGACCTTGCAGACTTCGAGAAGATACCCTACATGGAATCGATGACTTTACCATATGTGGTAGACATCGATGACAGCATAGAGGACTGTGCCAAAACCTTGGCCCATCCAAGCTTAAGTAGTTAGTGGCAACTAATGTTCTTAACGAAACTATCTCAATTAATTCGTTTCTAGTAAATGATGAGTACAACGTTTCCATTAGCCTACGGGGAATTCCTACGGTGAATCAATTCGTGGCCCGTGATAGTGATTTCGTTCGGCTGGAAAAAGCTTTGATACCCATCTTGGGTTGCGATATGCGTCGCAAAGTCTTCGTCCTATATGGCCTCGGCGGGATCGGCAAGACTCAACTCGCAGTCGAGTTTGCAAGAAGGCACCAAAGCACGTTTAGTGCTTCTTTCTGGCTAGACGGATCTACGCACGACAGCATACGACAGAGCATTGCCGGTATAGCAACGCTAATACCAAAATCGCGGATGAGCGAAGCGAGTAGAAATTGTAAAGGAGTCTCTGAGAAGCTTGACATGGTTATATTCGAGGTTCTGAGATGGTTTAGTATACCTGAAAATAATCGATGGCTGCTGGTTGTCGACAATGTCGATCGAGCATATCCTCCAGCTGATCAGGATCTCAACGCTTTCGACATAGAGAAATACTTTCCAGATGCCGACCATGGTTCAGTATTAATAACTAGCAGGCTTGAAGAATTAAGGCAGCTCGGATCTAGCCACAAGCTCAAAGGCATGAACGAGAATCAAGGCAAGCGTCTGGTTGAGCTTAGAGCGGGAAAAGCGTTAGAAGGTATTAAGTGATATTGGCGTTTACAACATTACATCAACTAACCTTATTAGGTTCAAAAGAACTTGTACAGGAGTTAGGCGGACTGCCCCTTGCGCTTGCCCAGGCTGGCTCTTATATCCATCAAACAAACAATGATGTCATCGGGTACCTGTCTCTGTACCGAGAGAAGTGGTCGAGTCTCTTCGAAAGCGTTAGATTTTTATCTTTAAGGGACTTAGGGGGAAGAAGTATACTAACGACCTGGACGTTATCATACGAAGCAATCCAAAGAAAATGTCCAGACGCTGCCCAAATGCTACAGCTCTGGTCATATTTTGATCATGGAGATCTCTGGTACGGGCTATTCACACCACTTCTAAGTGTTGCAACTACCTTAGAGACCAAATTGCCCGAATGGTACGCTCGAGTTGTTAGCAGTCCCACAAACTTTAACGTTGTCATTCAAGCTCTTCTGAGTTATTCGCTGGCTGAGCCTCAACCAACGCCGTTGGCATATTCAGTGCATCCAGTGGTTCATCAATGGTGTTACCACAAAGCAGTCAAAGATAGAAATGCAACTGCTCGACTTGCATTAGTTATACTCGGCTCGACGGTACCTCAAGAAATGAATCGAAACTATTGGGTCGTTGAACGACGATTGTTACCGCATTGCAACCATCTTCATAAAGTCATGAAGGACATGCCGGTAGCTAGTTTGAAGGAGTATGGTGACAATAATCTTTTACTTTACTCCTATCATATGCTGGGCATTCTATACTGTGATCAAGGCAAGCTGAAGGAGGCTGAAGAGATGTATCAACGAGCGTTGAAAGGATACGAGAAGGCATGTGGATCAGAACACACATCTACGCTTGACATCGTCAACAACCTGGGCAATCTATATCGTGGTCAAGGCAAGCTGAAGGAGGCCGAAGAGATGTATCAACGAGCGTTGAAAGGAAAGGAGAAGGCATGTGGATCAGAACACACATCTACGCTTGACATCGTCAACAACCTGGGCAATCTATATCGTGGTCAAGGCAAGCTGAAGGAGGCTGAAGAGATGTATCAACGAGCGTTGAAAGGAAAGGAGAAGGCATGGGGATCAGAACACACATCTACGCTTGACATCGTCAACAACCTGGGCAATCTATATAGTGATCAAGGCAAGCTGAAGGAGGCTGAAGAGATGTATCAACGGGCGTTGAAAGGAAAGGAGAAGGCATTGGGATCAGAACACACATCTACGCTTGACATCGTCAACAACCTGGGCAATCTATATAGTGATCAAGGCAAGCTGAAGGAGGCCGAAGAGATGTATCAACGGGCGTTGAAAGGAAAGGAGAAGGCATTGGGATCAGAACACACATCTACGCTTGACATCGTCAACAACCTGGGCAATCTATATCGTGATCAAGGCAAGCTGAAGGAGGCTGAAGAGATGTATCAACGGGCGTTGAAAGGATACGAGAAGGCACGGGGACCAAATCATCCGAATACCATAAGAATAGCTAGGAACCTGGAAAACCTTACACAAGATAGTGTGTGTTCCAAAGCGACATAAGTTTCGCAATTGGCTCACTGGATTGAGGTCACTCGCCTTGTACATAAAAGGTAACCAGTTCGCGCACACTCAGTTTCGGTAAATACCACACCCAGTCTTAGGGTTCGAGAATTGAACAGGAATCAAGCTGATCCGCGCTGAACGCGCACATCAACCTCAACTCTTTCACCACCTTCCTGCATCTACACCTCATCGTCGCCATTATGGTGCTGCAACCACCGCCTGCGGCGGACTATCCTACACTCGAGGCTCTTGTTGAAGCTGTCCAAGCTCACGCAGTAGCGAAAGAATACGCTGTCGACGTCCCATCGGAGCAAAGAACAAGAAAGGTACTATGACTCGAGCTGAAAAGACGAAGGCGAGGTCTACTAGGAGGGACCACTCAGGCTTTGAACACGTCGATGCAGCTATTCAGGCCTCGCGCGGTGGTAAACACAAAGTCGGAAGAGGTGGAAGAGGCGGAGCAGTCACCGCACGCGGCAAAGCCATACGGAAGAAACAGAAGAATAAGGAGCTAGTCTTCGTCATCGTCGCAACGATAGACGCAGATATACAGACGCTGAACAAGGGTTTAAACGATATCGAAGAAGACGTAAGGGGTATAATTACCAGGCAAACAGCGAGGAGGGCGGCGGGGGCGACGAAGACCTCCGCAACCTTCAAAGGGGCTATACACGTCGATGACGAGGGACGAAACTAACGCAGACGGTGACGGTGACGGTGATGCCGATTCTGATGGTGATTGGATATATGATTGGGATGATTGAGGAGGACGGAAGTCAGTCTATTTACCACCTCAAACAGGTGTTATCCCGGGGGCAAATACATGCATTTAGAGGTTATTCGGAGCTTCAAAAACGGGTTTAATCAGAGGTAACATAGAGGTCCAGAGAACATAGAGAATATGCAATGAATTTGGGGCCAGGGAATCGGTGTTTTCCCAGGCGATATCCCACGCCCGTAAGCGGTGGAAATGATGCGCAAACGAATGCGCAAACGGCCGTTCGATTGAACGTCTAATAAATCTATAATATTGATGGGGAAGACTCAAGGAACCTAGGGTTCAACCCTCGACCCTAAGACTGGTGTGGTAATGTGAAAGACCTAAGCTTAGTCGATAGCTGCTTAGACTGCAACTGTCGTACAATTAAGCTAGAGTGGTAACTAAAATGTAAAACCTCGTACATTTGAACCCTGCAAATAATTATTGCGACACAGAAAATAAATGTGTGCAGGAGCTCTTTTATGATTGCCTTTTAGATAGGGACCCTATTCGGGCATAGTCCCGAACTAGGGCCTAGCGTCACGCATTCGGTAGCATCAAGGTAAAATATGATCAGTCGGCCAACGAAGTCGAAAGACTCTGTGGCCCGGCTGCTCTATCAGATCCAAACACCCCTCTAATCGAGTCCACTGAGCTGCTCCTAGGTTGCTCCAAACCAACCACATCCTCTATCATCTCTTCGAGTCCCAAACCCGATCCTGCATCCGGCAAAGACCATCGAAGTGGTAGAAAGAGAAAGTAACCCGACAACACCAGGTGCTCGGTGGAGCGAAGTAGCCTTGACGATAGGAACCTCCTCTGGCTCCGCATTACCATCTCACTGTCGCCGAGACTCGAGCAGGATTTTTGCCATAGGGGCCAGCAAACTCCGCCCTGCATGTGATGGTCTCTATGTCTTAGAGGGGGTTACACTGTATGGGGAGAGTGTTCTCTAGATGAAAGAGGGCACTTGTATCCAAGGGCTCTGGTCGTCACAGTTATGTGAAGGTAATACTATTGAGATAACTGCTCGCAGAAGATGAATTCAATCAATCTACTCGTAAAGGGGCAGGGTTTACAGTATATGATAGCCCCAGCAAGCCAAGCGAAGCCTCGAGGTGGGCGTGGCATAGACCATGGCTGAGGTGCAGCCATCAAGTAGTGCAGCGTTTGCAGAGACCAACCAAATATCGCCTGCTACTATGGCCTTGACTTTACATTGTGGATTCGTCCTTATATCCATCCTCTACAGACATGTCCATCATAGACTATGCTTTCATGCAGAGAGCCGTGGTGGGGCCTGCCGGGGTATTAAGTTGCAATGTTGGAAAATATCAGATTGACGTGGTGCAGCCATCCTTTAGTTTTCACTTCTGTATTCGTTCAGACCATTCACATGCCCTGCCAGAATATCCAACCCCAGCTAAAGCAGCATGCGTCTTCGCCTGAACACCAATTGTATCCTGTGTCGTGCATACACTTCCAGGGTTTCAAGCCTTTGTTCGCTTTTATTGGATATGATGGAATCCCGCATAGTCGGGCTACGCAAACGCTGATAGCTTGAGTGTAGCCTTATCCTCTCTACTTTTCCTTGCGTTTCTTCCATCTCACACAGCCTCTACAATTTTGCTCTTGCGCCATCTACAGCTTGCCAGAACAAAAGAGTGTGACGAGATCATTGGCTATGGCTCCAAGGGGTGGAAGAGGTGGAAGAGGACGAGGGAACGCAAACCAAAGCCGAATGAATGGAGCTGTATGCCGATTTTTCCTTCAGGGTAATTGCCGGCACAACGCTGCCCACTGCCACTTCTCGCACGATTTGGGCTTAGATCGCGAAGTGTCATCAGTTCAACAACGTGTCAGAGCTGAAATCACAGAAGAAGAACAAGCCGCAAAACAAGACTATACTACATGGAGGAGACTGCTGAGAACACCGTTGCAGTCCAATGACTTCCAAACAATCGAGAGCCTATGGAGCCAAGCTCTGGAAATCCTGGATCATGGCGAGAGGAATTGGAAACAAATGCTCCCTCAGGATCTTATCAACGACGAGCAGCTTCACGGCTATCAGCATATCCAGGTCTTGCTGAGCATGACGGTCAATGCTGGCGGCTGGGCGAGGTTTAACGAACTAGCATGGCCTTTCCTAAAGGTCATTACGCATCCAGCATTGCTGGATTGCATTTCAGTAGACACTTATGTTGGAGACTTGTACAACTTTGTTAGTGGCAGCGGTGGTTCGAGAGCCATCCCTTTCTTTCAGCGACTAAGCAGTAGCCTGCTGGAAGCAAGTCTAATACCAGCGTCGGCTGACACGAAATCATTTGGAGAAGTCCATATTGCGATTACTACAGCTGTTCGAGAGATCCTTAGACGAAACCCACGAGCGTTGTTTCATGATGAGCTCCCAGATCTAGTTGAGTCTCTACAGAACAATTTCGAGGTCACGGCTTTCGATAAGACTTCGGCGTCGTATATTATCGTTACAAGACGTGTAACCGAGCTTCTGCGAATGGTTCATCGAGCAAAAGGTCTACTGGTGGAAGAGAACGGCAATGAAATCGACAACGACCAGCCACATGTAGCTACGTCTACCTATCCGCGAGACGTTGATATGCCTGGGAACAGACATGATAATGACAAGATGGATATCACCAGGATTAAGATAGTCCCGACAGAAGACGAAATCAGATGCGATCGTCCTGACTACCTACCATCTACAAGCCTTGATCAGCCACATTTCTTACACGGGGTTGAGCGGCTATTCGATACGCACTTTCGTTTACTCCGCCACGACATTTTTGGAGAAGTCAAGACAGCATTGAATGGATTAATCGATGCCTGTGAGAAGGACTCTAGCCTTGCCAAGAATCCTAAGCTGTTTCTTGGAGACTTACAAGCATACAGCTATAGTGGCGCCCGTGTCAGCTATCTTTCATTCGACAAGAAGCGTGGATTAGAAGCTCAACTTTCCTTTCTGCAGCCTTATCAAACGCTGAAGAAGAAGACAGCAGAACGCCGAAAATGGTGGGAGGACACGAAGCGTCTCGAGGAGGGCTCACTATTGTGCCTCGTTACCTTTGAGGACGCGAAAAGCTCATTGCTGTTCTTCACTATTAGTCACAAAGTCACCGATGCCAAGGATCCGTATGGACTGGCTTCGGAAAAGTCAGGAGATTACGCTACGATCACTGCAAAACTTATTTCTTGTGGAGACGTGGAACCGTTGAAACAGCTGCTTCTGCTAAGTCTGGCACAAAAGAAGTCACAAACTAAACTGATCATCGAATTTCCAGGGGTACTGCTTGCAACATTTATGCCAATCCTCGAGAACATACAGCAAATGCAGAAAGTTAGTCGCTTGCCTTTCCACGAATGGATTGCCCCCAGCTCAACCGGTGATGGCGCAGCAGAAGCTCGCACCCAAGTTAATGTGCCTCCTCCTATTTATGCTCGTAGTCCTGAGTTTACCTTCGATCTAAAACCTATTCTGGATAATACAAACGATGCCTTCTTCTTGAACCCGGCATCTGCAGACGACCCCAGTATATCGGATGAGCTCGACCGGAGAACGTCTTTAGACAAAGGACAATGCGAGGCTCTAGTTACTGCTCTTACGCGTGAATTCGCTCTCATCCAAGGCCCACCGGGCACGGGTAAATCACATCTTGGGGTTCAAGTTATGCGAGTTCTTATACACAACCGGGAAAGTGCCGATTTAGGTCCCATACTAGTCGTTTGCTACACGAACCATGCTTTGGACCAGTTTCTTGAGCATCTAGTGAAGGTTGGCATTGACAAGGTTATTCGTATTGGGGGTGAGAGCAAGTCTCAAATTTTGGAAGGAAAGAACCTGCGACTAGCATCTCTAGGCGAATCGAAGACGGGTGCTGAGAGATTCCTCTTAGGTAAATCGTACGGGGAAATAGAAAAGCTTGAACGGACCGTCAAGTCTAAGCTGGCTACTTTGCATAGATTTAAGCCCGACTGGGAAACTCTCAAATCCCACCTATTTCGCAACTACCCACACATCTACTCTCAATTCTCCCGTATTGACAATGAGGGATTTGAGCTGGTGAGTCGTGAAGAGCCGTTCGATCTCTGGAGAACTGGTCAGGGAGAGGATCTCGGAGAACTTGATGACTGCGCAGGAACCACTAACAACATCCTCCGGAAGGCAAATCGCAAGATATATAATGTGTCGATGAGGGATAGACAAACACTCTTGAATTACTGGTTACAGGAGATGCATGATAATCTTATGGATGACATCTTCAACGCGGTAAAGGAAACAGAAACGCTCAAACAGTGCGTGGCCCAGGTCCACGACGAAGTCGATCGGCGGGTCCTTGAGACAGCTGAAGTCATTGGTGTAACAACCTCAGGTCTTGCAAAGAGGATCTCGGTACTGCGACACATCCACACCAAGGTTGTAATCTGCGAGGAAGCTGGCGAAGTACTGGAGGCGCATATGCTTTCAGCCTTGGTTCCTAGTGTTGAGAGCCTTATACAGATCGGTGACCAACAACAGCTTCGACCCCAGATCAAGAACTTCAAGGACTTGTCACTTGAGAGCCCACAGGGAGCACTATACAAGCTTGATCGCAGCCAGTTTGAGCGACTTTCGGTTGTCGAAAATGGGAGGCCTGCGTTTCCTATTTCGCAGCTCAATGTCCAGCGTCGAATGCGCCCCGAAATATCCGCACTAATCCGCAATACTCTCTACCCTCGGCTTCAAGATCATGAGACTGTTAAAAGCTTGCCTGATGTAGTAGGCTTGCGGAAGAATCTATTTTGGCTCGACCATACCAATCTTGAGGAAGGGGTTCGGCCTGATTCTCACCAAAAGTCGAAGAGTAATCTTTGGGAAGTCGATATAACGCATGCTTTAGTCCGACATATCATCCGCCAGGGCGTATACAAGAGTGAAGATATTGCTGTATTGACTCCTTATAGCGGCCAGTTGCAGAAGCTTCGTGCGAAAATGCGACATGACTTCGAAATTATCTTGAGTGAACGAGATCAGGACGTCCTCCTTAAGGATGGATTCCTAATGGAAGACGCTGGTCAGGTGACTACAAATGGTCCAGTTCTCCAAAAGAAAGCTATGAACGAGTTGTTGCGAATCGCCACCGTGGATAATTTTCAAGGCGAGGAAGCCAAGGTCATAGTCGTTTCCCTTGTCCGGAGCAATAGTGAGAGAAAGGTTGGGTTTCTCAAGACTACAAATCGCATCAACGTCCTTCTGAGCCGTGCTCAACACGGCATGTACCTCATTGGCAATTCCAAAACGTATTCGAATATTGCGATGTGGTCCAAAGTTCTTGGAATGCTCCGTGTAGATGACTCAGTGGGCGAAGCTCTTGGCCTTTGTTGTCCACGGCATATGGAAACAGAGATATGGGTCTCTAAGCCGGAAGATTTCGCCAACGTTAGCCCCGAGGGAGGGTGTATGCTCCCTTGTGACAGGCGTCTCAGCGCATGCGGTCACCGATGCTTTGCGAAATGCCATTCTGAGGCCATGCATCAAGTGTTCCCTTGCCCACAACCATGCCAGCGGCTCCACAACGTATGCAATCACGAGTGCCCCAAGTCTTGCGGCGAAAAATGTGGGGACTGTATGCTGAAAGTAAATGGCGTGAAACTCCTTTGCGGTCACATCAAAGACAATGTCTATTGCTACCAGACCCTTGATCTTGAATCAATACAGTGCAAAGAACTGGTCCATCGACAAGTACCAACATGTGGCCATGATATTGAACTGCAATGCTTCCGAGATATCAAATCAGTATTATGCCCGGTGCGATGCGAGAAAGTCCTTAGTTGTGGGCATCCTTGCCGTGGAACTTGTGGTAAGTGCAATGGCATAAATCAAAATGGTCAGGCCACAACGACACACACCAAATGCACTGCCTTGTGTGGAAGACACTTTGGTACCTGTAATCATTCATGTCCTCGGACATGTCATGGAGGATCTGATTGCGGCCTTTGCTCTTCGCCATGTGAGGTAAGCTGATCCCATGAGTATCTGTCATTTGTCGAAGAGTACCGAATATGGTTTGAATTCTGTGCGGCTATGGACTGATGTAACCAACCTTGCAAAACACAGACTCCGCTGACATATGCTAGGTCCGCTGTGGCCACTCTCGGTGCAACAAGTCATGTCACGAGCCATGTGCGCCGTGCATTCAGGACTGCAGCTGGTTCTGCGAGCACCAAGGCCGATGCAGTATGCCATGTGCAGCACCGTGCAATCGACTACCATGTTCAAAGCGCTGTAACGAAGTCCTTCCGTGTGGTCACCAATGCCCAAGCCTGTGCGGCGAGATCTGCCCTATCGACTACTGTCAGTCATGCTCATCTGACAGCAAACGAGCGCAGCGTATCGATCTACTTGAGTTCAAATCGTTTAGCGAGGTTGACATTGACGAAAGCCCTATTGTTGTTCTTGGTTGTGGCCACTTTTTCACCGCCGAGACTCTCGATGGCCACATGCAGATGAGTGAAGTCTATGATCAAGACCTTAACGGGGAATTCGTCAGGCTTAGAGACGACCAAGGGTCCTTGGCTAAGGCAGTACCCCAATGCCCAGACTGCCAGCAGCCCGTCAGGCAGTATGCCACCCAACGCTATAACCGAGTCATCAATCGCGCAGTCGCCGACGAAATGTCGAAGCGGTTTTTGGTAACTGGCAAGGTCCAAATCGAAGAGCTTGAGCTTCAAGTTGATCGACTGGCAGGGGAGCTTGAAAAATCGCAGAAGGAACTTATTGCTGGTATTACTGGGCAATCATTGAGCCCAGCAGCAACGATTGAGACAAATCTTAGATTAACTTCTAGGCACGATAGGTCTCTAAAATTGTCTCGCTCTGTTGCCGCTTTCTTGAAACAGGTCGACGACAAGAATCAACCGGCCAGAAAACTCCATGATGCCACCGTAAAGGCCGCCAGAGCCACAGCAAGCATCGAAGAACAAATGAAGCAGCTCTCCGTTGAAGTCTCCGCTGAGGTCCCACGGGATCGTCGAATTGTTCTCGGTGCACGGTCAATGCAAATAAAGCTCTTATATATCATACTCGCCGATAAAGTGGAAACAGTCCAGGAAATAAATTCCATATCTGCCGGTATGACCATAAAGATCCCAGGCCAGGATCCCATCCAACTCTCCACCTCCTTTTTCAAAACCTGCGAAGTGTTCATCGCCGACTGCAACACCGAGAATCTCCCAAAGCTCAACGTCGAAGCTCGCCTCTACTACGCCCGGGCTGCTCGCCTCTTCCAAAAATACGCGGCTTCGAACCAAAACTCCAGTACCAAGGCAACAGACTACGTTGCCACCGCGCGTACCCAGCTTGAAGAAGCCAAGGAAATGTGTACCCAGCCATTCCAAAACGCCCAAATCCTCCTCCTCGCTGTCGAACAGACGCTCAATTCGTTGCGGAAAGAATGGTACGCCCCTATCAGCGCCTCGGAACTATCAGCCATCAAAGACGCCATGGTTGCCGGTCCCCGCGGTCTTGCTACTCACTCCGGTCACTGGTACAATTGCCAAAACGGCCACCCGGTAAGTCTAAACATGCTACCCACCGTTATCTTCTGAGCTAACGACCTTGTGCACAAAAAGTTTGCAGTAGGCGAATGCGGTATGCCAATGCAGCAGGCACGGTGTCCGGAGTGTGGCGCCACGGTAGGCGGGTTGAGCCACGAGCCGGCGGTGGGTGTGACGAGGGCGGTGCTGATGGAGGGGTGAGCGGTGAGAGAGATATGTGGGTTGAGGGACCCCGATGGGAGCGGAGAAGGGCAATTCGTTGTTGAGGATGGTGGAAAACGTGCATTTGCATGGATAGGTTTCCGACTTGGACACAACGGAAAACGCGGTAATGGATTTCTGGAGGCAAGTTCTTCTTCGGCCATAAAGTTGTATGAACACCTACGGAAGCATAGACCAACCAGACCCAAAACCATCTACTCTCTCACTCCTATCCGCCTAATCACGAAAATCATACCAAACAAACAGCGCCACAACCATGCTTTCCCACTCAACAAACCCCACTACTCCCCCTCAAAAATCTGCATCACCATTCATGCCCCCTCTCCACCCTTCCTTCACGTCAACCACCACCCCCTTCAACAACCCATACATGCCGACCTAGCCCGAACCCAAAAACGCAGCCAAACCAAATCATTTTCAATCCTCTACCTCAAACCAATCACCCCCCCTCCCCGGGATAGCCATCACGAAAACCCTTTCACTCCCGCCCCCTACACCCGCAAGTATTCCCAACCACGCCCACAGCATCCTCAAAGACAACAGCAGCGCTAATCGTTCGTTTGCATCTCCTCGACGCCGCTTCCATAGGACCTTCGACTTCCCTGGTTTGAGTGGGGGCCGTTGTTGATGATGTAGATAGGGGGGTACTGTAGATTTGCTTTTGAAAGTAAGGGGGGGAAGGGATGGTGGAGGAAATGTCTGGGAAGGTGTTTAAGTAGGGGGATAGAGAATGGGATATGTAAGAGAGGGGGAAATAAGTATGTAGGATTTAGTAGCTGGCTGGGTAGGGGGAGACGGGGGGTTTTTTTTTCGAGCGCGGTGTGTAGCTTTGGTTCGCGAGGGGGATTTTGTTGAGGGAGGGGGGGGTGGGGCTGGGGTTTGTGGTGGGGTGGTGGGTGTGGGTGGTGGTGAGGTGGGGAGGGTGTGGGTTTTGTGGTTGTGGGTGGTGGTGAGGTGGGGAGGGTGTGGGTTTGGTGGTTGCGGGTGATGGGGGGTTGGCGGCTTTTGGTGGATGGTTCTGGGTGTGGGTTTGGTGGAGGTTTTCTTCTCGAGGAGAGGTTGGATTGGGTGTGCTAGGGGTGGAATTGGGTTGGGTTGGGGAGAGGGTGGATCGGGTTTGGCGGTCTGATTGTTGGGGGTGGAGATTCTTAAGTGGTACGTCAAATTTCTCAAAGGTACATGTTTCGTTTTTGTGTGTTCTTGGGACTTTGCCATTGTTCTGTTGATAACGTGTAGTTTCGTGTTGACCTTTTTTTTGGGTGACAGAGTGCTGATATAGGACTTTGTAATTTCTTAATATAAGGGCGAGGCAAGGGAAGGAATGAATACACAACCTAAGCATATGTGGATTTAGTAGCGGAGAATTGGAGATAATGCTTGGATGGGATCCAGATTTGCGTAAAAGTTAGCATTAGAGCTTCGTGCAGATAACGGGATAAGTTGCGTCAGAAGTACAACATATTGCTGCTCCTTGTACTCAAGGTCTTGTTTTGTCGACGTACGACTCCTAGAGATCGAAAAAAAATGGAGGGAATCTTTCAATCGCACGGGAAGATCTTGCTATGAAAAAAATTTCAAAATCGCTCAGAATCCACCGTGATAAGGGAACATCAATATAGTAAACGCGGGGATAATATGCAACACAACCCCTGTCGTTGTCAAGAAATATGTCGTTGCAAAGATGATGTGAAATATAGGGGGTTAAAGTTATGGAACATGCTCCTACTGAGATCATGGGTAATATGTGGGCTCGCGGGGCCTGAATGTCTGGTTTGAGGGCTATTGCTACCATCGTCAGAGATCTTCTCGCTACTACTCAAGATATCCTCAAAACTGTCATCTGATTTGGCCATTACTGGCCTGCGACATCTCATCCCCGCGAGACTGCGGGCGGCTTCAAAAACGACTGCACGGTTTACTTTAAGCTCCAACGGTCGCGTCGGATTTGCCGCAACAACATGCTGTAGTCGATTGCATCCAGTTCTTGACTTGTAGTTGCATGGCTTGAATGGGTTGCTACCCTGCGGCTGTGACCAACAACACTTGTCCGTCAATCTGCGGTTTCTATCATCTCCTTCGCAATGACGTTCCAGATCTCTCAAGCACAGTACCGAAGCGACGAGGTAGTTCTTTCCAGACGGAATCGGAGTTCAAGTCTGACACACCTCTTCGGCATTACGTGGCCTGATGGGAGGATCCAAATTTCTACGAAAATGAACAAGCATATTTGGGTGGTTGCCTATGGAGCTGATCCAATTATCATCTGCGTTATTCTGAATGACAACCTCCTTTCTTAGAGTGGTTACTCGAGCGTCAATCATGTCAACAAGATTCTATCCATAAAGACGAGGATTCTGAATTCATGCTAGTAGCCAGGAGACTGAACTGGATGATTGCGTTCGGTCCTGTGTGGCTCTGCAAGCTTTCAGAATCCGGACGAAGTCTTTATCAATATTTATAAATCTTCATGGCGCTGCATCTGATTGTCGCTCAAAACTTAGCTCTCTATTGCTTGCAATGTAATTCATTGCTGCTCGCCCTCCATCCGCTGAGATCAATACACTTGGCAGTCTCTATTTCCTCGTAGGCCAGGTCCGTTCTTTCGAGAAATCAGGACCGTACTATGTGTAGAACAGCGTTCAGTTCTGGAACTAGCCAGGCAGCAACATCGTACATCGGTACCGGCGTCCTCTGTGACAAATTCAACCCACGATCAAAGCTGTCGCGTGATTTCATGTGTGCTGTTTGCGTTCTGGTCAGACCTAGCTCTCCAGCTGCTGTGACCCCGAATACACCCATACCGGGGGTACCCATTGAAATGCCTACTTTCTTTTGCCAAAACATGCGGCTTTATTCAACGCGGGCGCCAGACTTGTCATCTGATGTCTGTGTCTCAAAGCTCTTGGCCCCCAAGTAGATTTCTGCAGAACTGCAGTATCCTAGGAATGACCTAGCCTTTCGAGTCAGATCCAAGCTACAGTCTTTCCAATTTGGAATGTGGCGAATTGAAGAAAGAGCATCGGTTAATCGGGGATCATCTGGTTCATCACAGGACATAAAGTGCCATTGTATTCTGACAAAATCTGGAGAGGCTCTTACCGGGAAAAGTAGGGTCGACCAACCTCTGAAGACAATAACATTACCATAGTGAACAGGGTACTCCACGTTTGCCAAACGGATCATGGCATCAAATGAAATTTCAACCCCAAACTCCGAGGCCCGTTCAGGGGTAGGAAACCCACTTGCGATGACTCCACTAAGAAAAACCGGAAGCTAGCAAGAGGCATAAACATCCGGGCTTGGTGAAGGGCTGACAGTTTCAAAGTGCAGTTTTGAGCGTGCCAGCCCATCACAGCCGAGTTTAAATACACTGGAAAGCCAAGCAAGCTGCTGCGTTACCTGAATAGTTTGGTTCTTCGTAACTTGAACATTGATGTGAATCTTTGATTGAACGGTAGGTGAGATATCAACCGCAAAGTCTCCATCGTAAGCACTGCGGGCAGCCAGCAAGCCAGTGTGACCTTCCTTCCATCAGACCACTAGCCTGCCAAGAGCCTCCAAAACTGTTGATCCTGTATTTGGCCACATCCGCTCGGTATATTCTTTACATGTCGCTGCCCAAGCGCAGTCTGTCGTACCAGTGACGGTAAGCATGTCATCTAGCGCCTGGCCAGCGCTCATTTCAGCCAGCACGTAGTTTTTGAGATCCCACTCGATCTCAAGAAATGTTTCGTGGAGATCGCTGAACTCTACTGCGTTCGCAACAACAGATGCAATGTAGCGCATTGGATCAAAGGTGCCATCAAAAGTAGAGGAGGCCACACTTTCAGAAAGCTCCTCTGGACCAAAGAATTTCTCCCAAGTCTGTAAAAATAAGCCTACACGCCGTTTACGATCCACTTCTTTAGACTTCAAGCGAGGTATCTCAACAAGCTTGTTGCCGAGCAGAGATCTCTCAGAAGAATACTCGTCACCGTCTTGGTTGGTCTTGGAGTACAGCCACGCAGATATAGCACTGAGGTTGCTTTCCAGGTAGTAGGATATAATCTAATCAGGCCACGTTAAACGATTGTGTTCATCTCCAGAAGTACTATGTGCTGTCTGTAAGGGTTGGAAGTCAAGCGTGGCAGAAGAGTCACGTGACTAAACATAGAGTATCCCGCCTTTCGGCTCCCCCATGGGGCCATGATTCGGTAGGACTATAGTTCTACTGTATGTAACCTTAATTTAAACCCTAAACCCTAAATCTTGAAGCTTGCTGAAGCTTGAACGTTGATGATTGTATGTAGATATGGAGGCTTTAGGGATCAGAGCGGTCGAGATTATGCTTGAATTATCCCACCAAACAAGTCCGATTCGTGACACGATGGAATAGTGTATCTAGTTGCTCTCATCCAAGCTAAAGCCGTCACCGTCCAGCCTACTCATGAATGCAGTAGTCAGAAGTCCGAAAGCTGAGCTTCAGGAGATTGACGGATAATGACTCGCAGGATTGTAAGTGCGTGTCCTCAAGAGAAATCAAAGTACTCACCTGGAGCCCTTGGTAGGTACGCACTAGCATACAGCTTGGAGTCCTGACTCTTATCATTCTCCTTCTGGTCTTCGTACTCGACAACCGCTTCCGAGTCCTTCCAGAAGCCATACATAATGCCCTTCCTATTCACCACCCGGGACTTGTCATCACGGACATAACCCTGGCAACCTGCTCCAGCCTGAACTTCCTCTCTAGCTGCAAATTAGACCCAGCGAAGTGGCACCGCATAGACAAGGATCTCTACCTCTCTCGTGGTTGGATCACGCATGCCTATGTACATATTGAGAGGAAACAAGAGTCAGAATTGACCGAGAACGATCGAGTTATTGTCGATGTTCGCGTCGGTCGCCTTGACCCTGTCACCTCAGAGAAGGATCAAGGCGCTGAACGCTGGGAGTCACGTCCCGGAGGCATTTGGCTTAAGCGCTCAGCGGCACGGCATGCCTCCGACTTCCAAAAAACAATCACAGCGGTAGACGTTCTCTTCGGTGCTGACGCCGAAGAACCCCGACCGGGCTGGGAAATCCGTGACCAAGCTCTCCTCCTCTCCAACCCTGGCGACAACCAAGAAGCCCGCCTCAGTATTCGCCGCGGTTCCCCACCCCCCATTGAAGCACCTGTACTTCGCGTCAACAAAGACGGCAAATTCAAGATCCTTCAGGTCTCTGACCTCCACCTTTCCACGGGCCTTGGCATTTGCCGTGATGCTGAACCTTCCACCCTCAACGGTGGCAAATGCGACGCTGACCCGCGCACCCTCGACTTCATCGGCCTGGTCCTTGACAGCGAAAAACCTGATTTAGTAATCCTTTCGGGTGACGAAGTCAATGGCGAAACAGCGCCGGATGCCCAATCCGCGGTCTTCAAATTTGCTGAGCTCTTCATCCGCCGCTCCATCCCCTACGCTATGATATTTGGCAACCACGACGACGAGGGTTCCCTATCCCGCCCAGCCCTAATGCAACTCGCCCAATCCCTCCCCTTCTCCCTTTCCGAACCCGGCCCCTCCAACATCGAAGGCGTAGGAAACTACTACCTCGAAATCCTCGCACGCGGCACCTCCGCCCACAGCGCCATGACACTTTACCTACTCGACACGCACGGCTACAGCCCCGATGAGCGCCAATATCGCGGCTATGACTGGCTCAAAAAGTCCCAAATCGACTGGTTCCACACCAAGGCGCAGCAACTAAAACACAGCCCCGTCCACACCGGCTACAAGCATACCCACATGGACATGGCCTTCATCCACATCCCCCTCCCCGAATACCGCCTCCTAAACCTCATCTCCGACCGCACAGGCACCTACACCGAGCCCCCCACAGCCCCCGGCTTCAACTCCGGCTTCGCCGCCGCCCTCATCGAAGAGGGCGTCCTGGCCGTCAGCTGCGGCCACGATCACGTCAACGACTACTGCAGCCTCGCCAAGAACGAGGACTCCGCCAAGCCCGAGCTGTGGATGTGCTATGCGGGCGGCAGCGGCTTCGGCGGGTATGGCGGGTATGGGGGATATCACCGCAGGGTGAGGGTGTTTGAGGCGGATTTCAATGAGGCAAGGATCGCGACGTGGAAGCGAGTGGAGTGGCCGGTGGGGGAGGGGAGGGTGGGGGAGGCGATCATTGTTGAAGGGGGAAGGGTGGTTGAGGCTTGAATGGGTTTGTGGTTGTGACCTTTGCGGAGGTTCCAACGGGAAATTGTGAATCTGATGGGACAAAGAGGGAGTCTGTCTTTTTGGGAATGAAGCGTGGCGTTTTTGAAAAAGGCCAAAGTTGTACGATTATGGATACAGCGGACATGGCTATATGCTGGGGAATTTGGCTGAGCAGCGATTTGGAACACGTTTCTATACTGGCGCTTTTTTTGGAGGTATGCATTATCCAGTACATAACCGGTTATAGGTAACGGGCAATGATACCACTCTCCACGCACACAGTTTGATGATTCGTGTTGCAGAACCTACCCATTTAGATACTCCCTGTCCCTATCAGTACAATTAATATCCCATCCCCATACACATTTCCTTACTCCTCCAGCTCCGCCGTAGCCGTAGCCGCCGTTTCCTGCTGGCTCTCAACACGCGCGCCATGCTCCTCCTGCCGCTGTTCTGACGGCTCGTCGCGCGGCTGTATGGGCGCGGGAGTGATGGCCTGGGGTTTGAAAAAGGGTTCGCCGTCCTCGTCAGCGTCGAGTTGCATGAGGAAGGTTTCCCAGAGCTCGATTAGCTGGCGAATGTGTTAGTAGGGCACCCTTGAGAATAGGACAGATTTTTGTAGATTGAGAAGGTATCGTAAGTAGGGGAAGCTGGGTGGACATACCTCCTTCTGCGCCTCAATCGCCCCCTCCAAAAACGTCTCCACCCCACTTTTAAAGTCCTCAACCTTCTCCCTTTCAAATCTCTCCAATTCTACCCTCATGAGCCGTCCCATATCCTCAAATAGCAATCTCGCTTGGTGACATCTTCGCTCCCCATCGCTGACATCCGCCTGCAGCTGATTCAGTCGATCCTGCTGCGTTTTCCCAGACGATAGGACCTTCTCTTGTGTGGTGCGGCGTTTTGAGAGTTCGGTCTCGGCACTGCGCCAAGCGTGGAAGGATTTCTGGCGTTGGGAGAAGGCCATCTTTATGGAGGCGATGAGGCGGATGTATTCGTCCACTGTGATGCCGAGGGTTAGGACATCTTGCTGGGCTTGGCGTTCGTAGAGCTCGCGGATGCGAAGTTGAAGGTCTGAGAGACCTTCTAGAGTGGTGGATAGAGAGACTGAGAGTTCGACGGTTGAGAGAGCGTGGAGGGAAGCGGAAAAGTCACCGGCAGCTTCGGCAAGCGCTTTTCGCTGCAGGACAACGGTGTCAATAGCTTTTTGCAGTGCTTTTAGCTGGTTTTCGAGGGCGTCGAGATAGATTTTGCGGTCGTGGAACCAGTCGTCATGTTCGATAAATTTGCCGCCGCCGCCAGTGGCACCAAAAGTAAGAGAGCTGAACATGCCTTTGCTTTCACCAAGACCGAGTTCTTTGTGTTCACGGTGTTTCACGTCGACGTTGAAGGCGTCACTTTCAAGAAAGATCTTTAGATCACCGTCATGTTGGAGAATGGGGTGGGCGGCGGTCTTGTTCAGCATTTTTTCTAAAGCTGATCTTCGTGACTCGACAAAGTTGCTATCAAATCGACCAACGGCTTGCTTTTCTGGGGGCGGTGGAACAACGACACCGGGGTTATTATTATGTAATGCAGTATAGAGCCATAGGAAATCTCTATAGCGTCGACTGACGGCAAATTCGGGCTGTTTATATGCTTTTGACGTTGTCTGAAAAGGTTTTAGCTTCAAAGCCGACTTGTCAGATCAGTCCAGTTCTCCCCATACCTTGGTCCGTACTTGGTACACAGTATGACTGCTTGTCAAGTCTCCAACCTTGTGTGGATCCCCGACCGTGATATCAAAATTTGGTCTTGCGGCTTGCTCAATACTAACACTCGGTTGCGTCTGCCGCCGGCTGCTTTCTCCGCCGCCCGGTGATGGTTGTCCTTGGGAAAACCTCGTCTTTGAAGCAGCAGAGTGATCGCTGTCACCTAGGTCTACAGAATCCATCATACTCCTGCTCAGCGGTGACTGAGCAGGAGGTTGTGCTTGGCGAGCATTTCTGACCGGTAGTGATAGCTCTTTTGAAGGGGGTATCGGGGGTTGTTCGGGTTCGCGGATGGATGAATTGTCGCCCAATGGGCCGAGGGGTCCAAGAGAGTCATCGACAGCTTCTAATCGGGTGGCTTGCGCACCTATCCGGCGTGGTGTTCGCGGACCTTTACCAGCTGGAGATCTCGGGGTTGGGGGTTGAGAAGTCGTTGAAGATTGCGGAGGCTTTGGTTTCGTGTCTGGTTCTGGGGCTAGTGAGTGACTGAGACTGTGGGCAGGTATTCAATCGTACCTAGAGCTTCTGTCTCGTCAGCTTTATCCAGGTTGGCGTTGGAGCTTGATCGAGAGGGTACATCTAGATTTATTGTTAGCTCCAGGTGCAAACTATAGGAAAACTGTAGCGCACCGCCCCATGGAGAATCTTCCGCGTCCATAGTATGCAGATGCGGAAGTATATGCGCGTCAATGTCGTGACTTCTGAGAGAATCGGTGGATCATATGGTGGGAATTGAGGCAGGTATGGAAAAGCACGGTTTAGCCTCTCTTGCGGAAAGCTTTGGGGCTATCAAGCTACGCACTAATCAAACATAACCTACAAACTAAGGTAAGGTACACCTTATTCCATGTAAACAAGATATATGCCAGTGAATATGAAGTTATTCATGAATACTTCGGTTTGTCCAAAATCATAGGGTTTACGGTCTGCCTAGCATGTCACGTGCAACATAGGTGTCAGTTATTTGCCTATACGCCTTGTTCACTTCGTTTCATGCCTCAGCTATAGCGAGGAAGCAGAAGGAAAAAATTACACATACGGCAAATCGATCATACGGCTCATTATACTGACGCCTAGAAAGAAGAGAGGGTTTCGCCGCTTGGTGGTTGAGCAACTACGATCTGACCTGAATTCAAAGCATTGACGGGGTAAACTTCCCTATGAGAAGATATTGAGGATCCCGTTATTATCAGCTAGCAATGACCAACAGGCGAACCGAAAGAACCCGATACGAATTAAAAGGGTAGTATTGCATGAATTCTGTAAGACAAATGCGTCATTAGTCTGAGTTCAGCTTTATCTTTCCGTAGGCCTGACCTCCCACAAATCGTAGCTTTCCAAGACCTGTTATATCAATTGTAATAAGAAATCCAAAAACCACGGGCTGGTGATATTCCCACATGAATAGGTCTGGAAATGGAATGAGCGGTAAGTTGGTACCATAGAAACGAGTCTTAACAATTTAAGCCATCGCGATGCATCTACCATTGATAATGATAGAGGTCTAGCTGTGAGCAGCAGGTTGCCTAGTCACACGGGTTTCTACTTCGGCCAAATCTTTCTTAGTGTTTACAAGAGTAGGATTCGACATGTCCATGTGGACGATGGTGCGTCTCCGAATGCGTGGAATTGTGTCTTCAGCTATCTTAATTCATGCTAAGGTCATTATGCGACGTAGATTGATTCGACCTTGTAAAAGTAGAGCATCGGCAAGACGGACAATTGTTTTGATGGCCCGGGTCGGAGTCGAAAAATCATGACTCGGCTTCACAACGAATTCTTGCGAGGCTTAGGCTTCGCAGCTTGAGATAAAAAGCTCTCAATTTTCAGAACTCAAGACCGAAGTGTCGCCCTCGGTGGGTTTCGCCTGTCGCTGCTCAAGGGTATCAACGAATGCTTTGGCCTTCGCCCACAGTTCTGCTTCCATCTCCTTCCCAACGTTATCGTTTCTACTATTAAGCCACCCGACGTCTAGATTACCCTGTCCGGTGCTTTTGCTGGTATATCTACTGGCTCCAGTCTGCTTCGTAAAAGGCATATTCGGTGCTCCCTCAAGGTCTGGAAATGCTAATGACTCATTCTGAGTTGTCTGGGTATCCTTTGATGCCGTTTCAGCAGGTATGATTTCGGCTTCTTCCAAAGCATAGATCTGACGTCGCAGTCGAACATCGATAGATGATAGTAGGGAAAAGTATCTTGCCGTTGCAGCAGTGAAATCATTCTTTTGCTCTTGGACCATTTTTATATGCGGTTCTGCATCTGGATTAAAAGATGTACTTTTTGTCAGAGCTTTCACAGCCAGGCCAGCAGATTCAAGTAATTTGGTAACGTCCTTCACATGTGGTCAGTGTTATTGCGTAGCTATTAGTAGTTGCGACAGAGAAAAATACTTTATCAATATCATTTAGCTGCTTAATCCGATCACTGGCAGTAAGCTCTACCTTTCCCGTTCCTGAAGTCATTGAATTATGTCGGTCAGTACTTCAACTGCATAGCCAGAGAGGTTGTCGTGTACGGTGTGGTTAAGGCGTAGAGCAGGTGCATGGTGACAGGCACACAGGCGTGACAGGTACAGGGATGTTGATCGGACAGTCGGTGTTTGCAGCTTTCCGCTTCATAAAATTAGGGCTAGGGCTGAAGCTTATTTCAACGCTGATGAGCCTCCCATGCCTACAGCCAATACAATATGTGAACCCCAGTGCAATGGATTCTTATACTTCTCGAAGACTTTACCATCTTCATTGCCTTACATTCTTACTCCTTTCACCGTCTTATCGAGTAATAAGTAGCTCGGTAGTAGTACACCTTTAAATTATGTCCGGCCAACAGCCAGGGAGCAGCAGCATTTCAGTCTCCAGACCTACCACTAATGGCAATACCAATGGAGGCATGGGAATGGCAATGCCACCTCAGCAAAGACCAAATGAGGGTCAAATAGGTGGTAATGGGCCCGGGCAGAACGGCGGAATGTCGCAGCAAAATCTCAATGGTATTGTAAGGCAGACAGTTTTCATCTCTATATCTCAATATATGCATAAGTTGGCTGTGATTTTGTAATCCTGAATTGATTGTCAATCTGTGTCCGTTTCCGATAAGATCTAGTCGTTGTCTTTGTAGAGCTTGGACAGCGTCAGTCGCGCCTTCTAGTTGCATGACACGATGTGTTAAACCATCGACCATTGTGTAAGAGATAGGAGGAGGATCCTGAGCCCTATATCCGGAATTACATGCTTCCTGCTTCCGAAAAAGATCCGCCCTACTTTAGTATTATGTTGCTGCCACGAGCTTTAACGTCAACAACATTTGACTTCCAAGGAGGTGCTCGGCTGTCACGGTCTACCACCCCCAAACTTCACACTTCCAGTCACATCCATAGTGACTGAGATTTCGTCAAGATGGATACTTCACATGCAGGTACTGGCCCTGACGCTGGACCATCCAGCAAGCCGTCACTGGGCGCTGCTAGGCGGAGCTCGCGAATCAAAGGACCTGAGAAAGCATCCGATTCTGGCGCCGATACTACCCAACAGCCAAAAATCTCCTCCAAAACTCGTTCAACAAAAGTCATAAAGAAACCAAAACCAAAGTCGTCTGAAGGGGGAACAAAAATACCCGAACGAGACTCGTCTGCAAGGAAACAAGATCTTAAAAGTACCCTCGAGAAAGCTAAGACTGCGGAATCCACGAGACTTGCGGCAGAGACAGCATCCACACCTGGAAACGAGTCATCCACCATATTAAGCGCGTCCACAATTAAGCCAGATAACGGCCTGAGCGTTCCAAACTTGCCATCAGATCAGACTGCACCGTTAAATCGGGCTCCACCGTTTAGTAACCAACCTGATACTCTAAGAGGCCCTCATATGCCTTATACCTACAGCAGCCCTTATGGTCATGCCCAACTCGGGGAATATCATTCAGCAACACATCGCCATCCAATCTACACAGTGGTTCCAATGGGAGAACTAACAAGTTCGCAAAGATTATCATTGCCTCCAGTTCAAAACCAAGCACCAAACATACTAGCCAGTTATACCTGTGGGACGACTAAATTTCCTCCTGCGAGAGGACGTATCTCTAGTGTTGCCGAGTATGTCGCAGCGAAAAGGCTGGCGCCTGCAATTACTCATGAGGGAAACCGAATGATGACCAGCCCACCCAAATTTGTATCCCTTTCAAATGTACAGCTAACAAGAGATCTGTTACCTCCATACCCTCCACTGCCTCCTGCAAGCCATATACTACCGTCACAATTACCGTCACAATTACGTTCTACAGCAACGCCGGGCTTTTTTGTGTCACTCGCTTCAGGGATATGCGGTGATGTGAGTGGAGCAACCCGGAAAGCCGAAACCCCAGGAGCGACAACGAACACTGGTCGGAATTTTCACAATCAACGTCCATTCGACCACGATAATCCAGCAGGTCGTCCAGACTCTGCCTCTGAAAACAGTTCTATCTCTTTAATTCGACTAAGTGGTGGTGATAATAGAGAGCAAACCTTTCAGTCTAGCGTTGTTAGGACTACGGTAACCCCTGGACGAGATTTACGGATACAAAATGGATTACCACTTGACAATCTGGCAAGTCATTCAGCTCCTACAGACAGCGGGGTGGGTCTTACCAATGCCTCTGGTGATCCGGCGGTATTATCCAGTTGTGCATGAGCTATTGCAACATGGCGCTAATTCCATAATACGGCAATATTAGTTCAGCTGGAAATTCTGTCTTTCATTTGCGCTGCCTTCATCTTCCTCTTGACTCAGCTTCGCCTTTTCATCACTGTCCCTAACCATCTGTTGTCAACATTTACCTTTCATTCAACACTCACCTTTCATAACGGCTTTCTTGTACTGACTCACTAGCCATGATCGATGCTAATACAAAACGTCAGGTCATTGAGTATCTGTGCAAGAAAGGATATACTCGTACCGAGGCGATGCTCCGACTTGAATCGGCAAACCAAGATGCTGAAGGAAAGCCAATACATGCGAGAGCTGAGGATGCTGGTGGGGCGAAGTATGGCAAAGCCTTAGGTGAGTACTGGACTTGTGGTTGTAGGCTATTTGTGACAAAGATTGACATCATTCCGCAGACCTCATGCAACGATGGATCGAGGAGAATCTAGAGATATACAAGGTATGTTTCCCTAATTAGCAGAACTATATCGCCCCTAAGAACCATGCAGCCCGACTTACGGCGCCTCCTTTGGCCGGTCTTCGTTTACTCGTTCCTGAATATTGTATCCGACTACTATCCTCGAGAGAGCTGCAACTTCTTCAATACATTCAAGGAGTTTTTCGAAAGAGAACATGAAGCCGATTTGCGCGCTCTTGAACCAATTAGCCTTCCAGAACATGTCCTGACCAACGACATCGCCAAGATCTATCAAGGAGCAAAATATAGGGTGACGATGAGTTCTACGGCTTTCTACAACCTCTGCCAATTTCTGGAGAGTAAAGAGAAGGAGGGTGGCACAGTCATAATAAGCATACTGGCAAGCTGCCTCAACATTGTTACTGTAGAGCGGGCTGCAGATGATCAGCATGGTCTTGCAAAACTGGTAGAGAGGGCGAGAACGGTAGAAGATTTTCCTGCGGAAGATGAAGGAATACCAGGCCACAACCCTGGATCCGCAAACCTTGACCTCAATGCAGGATTCACGGTGCTAACAAAATTGAAACTTGGACCGTTGCCTATGGAACCAGACCTCATAGGAGACGTTAGGGCTGATTTGGAGTCGGAGGACGCGGTAAATCCGCCAGGCGACGGTCAAAACTCGCTTGAGCAACATTTTGAGCAACATATCAAACGCGAAGAAAGCGAGGATGCACCGAACCGCACCGAAATTCCTCTACCACAATCGGTAGCTCGTGATGTTGCCATGGAGGTCCAGAAGGTCAAGGAGAATCGTGATCGGTTCAAGATTGAAGGTAGAACTGGCGGTGTTGGGCCTGGTGTCAGCGTGACGATGTTTACCTTTCATAATACTTTTGACAGGTAAACGTCACGTTCAGTGATGCTGAACCGTGGACTAACAAATGCTCTGCAGTATCACTTGCCTCGACTTCTCCCAAGACAACCTCCTCGTCGCCGCCGGCATGTCCGAATCCTACATCCGTGTCTGGTCCCTCGAAGGCAAAGCCCTCCCATCCACCATCCCCGGCGCCCAACCCTCTGCCTCTCGCCGCCTGATTGGCCACTCCGGCACCGTCTACGCTGTCTCCTTCTCCCCTTCAACCACCCCTCCATCCCCATCCTCCACAACAACCGTCCCCTCCACAGCCTCCAAACACCTCCTCTCCTGCTCCGCCGACAAAACCATCCGCCTTTGGTCTCTCGAAACCTGGACCTGCCTCGTCGTCTACAAAGGCCACGACGACACCGTCTGGGACGTGACCTGGGGCCCCTTTGGCCACTACTTCCTCACCGGCTCCCACGACCGCACCGCGCGCCTCTGGTCCACGGAACAAATCTCCTACCTGCGCATGTTCGTCGGCCACGACCTCGACGTCGACACCGTGGCCTTCCACCCAAACAGCGCCTATGTCTTCACCGGCAGCTGCGACAAAATGGTCCGCATGTGGGCCGTCAGCAACGGCTACTCGGTGCGCATGTTTACAGGCCATACAGGCAACGTCACGGCATTAGCTTGCAGCCCCAGCGGAAAAATCCTCGCATCCGCCGACGATGCGGGAACCATCATCCTCTGGGATCTCGGCCCGGGGAGACTGCTGAAGCGCATGCGCGGCCACGGTAAAGGCGGCATCTGGTCCCTGAGCTGGAGCGTCGAGAGCACCGTCCTCGTCTCCGGCGGCGCCGACGGCACCGTCCGAGTCTGGGACGTCATGGTGCCCAATGATGCTAGCGGGCAGAGCAAAGCCGTTGGTGGTGGTGGGGAGGGCAGCGGGGTTGGCGGGCAGAAGATTGATGGGGCGGCTGGTGCGGCGGGGAGTGGTGGGGGTGGGGTGGGGGCTGGGGCTGGACCGGGGGGGAAGAAGAAGGGGAGGGAGGTGGTGGTGACGAGTGATCAGATCAGCGCGTTTGCGACGAAGAAGAGTCCGGTGTATCGGGTAAGGTTTACGAGGCAGAATCTCGTGGTGGCTGGGGGGGCGTTTCTGGGGTGATTGGGGTCGTGAGACTGGGGGGCGGGGTTTTAGGAGAGGGGAGAAAGGTCTACGGGGTGCGGAGAAATTGAGATTGGGCAGAGGGGTTGTGGTTCTTGTTATCGGTTGGGTTGTGTTTTCTAGGGGGAAGTGGATCTGGACGTTGTGGTTTATTGTCGGAGGTGGTGTTAGGAGTGCTGGTGTGTGTTGTTATCGTACCGGTTGTTTCATGCAGTAAGGAAGTTTGAACCGTCATGACTTCAAACCAAGATCCTGTGAAATTCGTTCTTTTCTAGAATCGTAGATCGTAAATGGTAGGAGTTACTTCTACAGCGCACACAAACCCCCCCGCACATACCCTCACCCACCACCACCAGGAAACCCCAAAAACCCCATCAACCGCCACAGCTCTCCCTGCACCTTCACCGTCCCTCTCTTCCCCTTCAGCACCGCCATGTCCCCTCCAAACAAAGCCGGGCTGCTCTCCCGCAGCTGCTGCAGATGGGTCGCCCTGAGCAGAGTGGGGAGGTTGTAGATGGGGATGTGGTGGGCTTTATAGGGGAGCATTGCGTAGGGCGGAGGATCGGCTGTGGGGGGTGGGGGTGGTGGGGAAGATACGTTTGGGTTGATTTGGGAGGGGGGGGAAGGAGTTCCGAGATAGAGTACCGCGGCGACTTGGTGGCTTGACTTGACGGCGTCGTAGCCTTTGCAAGGGGCGATGTAGGCGGCGGGTCTTGCACTGAGATATCTCAAAAGTTTGACGACTTTCTTTCGCAATGCTTCTAGAACAAAGTTGTCCATGTCTTTGCGCCAGACTAGGGATTGGGTGGTGATGGTGGAGTCGGATTTCCAGCGGTGCGGGAGGACGCGAGTGTGATCTTTGACTTTTAGGTTGCTGAGAAAGCGGAGGACTGGGGTATGGGCGAGGAAGTGGGTGTGCGATGCTGTCCGGATGCGAGGTTTTCTGGTGGGGGTGATAGATTGAAGGGAGGAAATAGGGGTCTCTGTTCGGAGGGTTGTTTCGGCGGACGGGTTTGAGTCCTCTTCCTTGGGTTTGCTGGAGGAAGGGGTAGATTCTAGCGCAATTTCAGGGATATGCCACAGTTTTCCCGTCTCCGGATGTCTTGCCAGTCCGAAATTAAGGAGGAAGGCAGTGGGGAGTCGTGCGCCGGTGAGGTTGCATTCGCGGATTGGAGTCGCTAGAGCCTGTGCTTGGGAATCGATTAGCTGGGCTTAGCTGCGGGTGTGAGCAATTGTTTATACCATAGGGGTTCTTCTGCAGCTTTTGTGTCAGAGCTAAGGGAGGACCACTTGGTTGCGGCTTTGGAGCTCGGTGACGGTTTCGCGCGGCGATGAGCTGAGGGTTCATTAAGGGCGATAGAGGCAGTCCATGAGTTGAAAGGAGTTCTTCCTGTTGCTTGCCGTCATGTCCAAGCTCTTGATCGTTATCATCGTCAAACTGCTCCAAGGGCACAGCAGCAGGCTTCTTCTCAACCTCGCTCGACGTTTTCACCGCTGCTTCTAAATCGGCAGCTACGTCTCCAAGTCCACGACGTGGCAGAGTCGAAACGGAACGTCTGCTCCATGATTGCAAATTTAGAGAGCGATTCACATCGAAGCACTTCCGCATCACCTTCGGCCTCGTTCATGAGTTCCGACAGCTTTGTTTTGACGGAGCGGAGACCGAACGCGTTTGCGGAAGCAATTTTTTGGCCGCGGCGGAAACATTCCGCGGAACTCTAGTGCAGAGCTCCGACGACTTCACCACCTCGAGAAAAGAAGACAGTCATGCTCAATCTCATTGCAGCGCCCCTGCCTCGAGTACTGAGCGCAGCGGCTTTCCGTAATGCTTCGAGGTTAGGACTGAGGCGATTCTCCGGGTACCCTGGGGCGCAACCATCGTATGCATGGACGCCCACGCCATTTGTGACTGAGACGGTGGTATGTCAAGCTTCATATTTTACTTATACTAAGTTAAAGTTGCTAACTATCCAGGGAGGTGGTTGGCGCACACGTAAAGTCACTACAAAATCATCCATACAGCCGCGTCTCTGCTAACGATCCCTAGATGACATTTTCTCCCGGCTTCTAATGGTACCTCCCCCACCCTCCCCCTGCCCAATACCCCAGCTAACCCCTCTCCACCCAGGAACGCATCGTCTGCCTTAACGGGTCCGTCGACGAAACCGTCTCCGCGTCCATCGTCGCCCAACTCCTCTTCCTCGAAGCCGACGCCCCCGAAAAACCCATAAACCTCTACATCAACACCCCCGGCGGCTCCGTCACCGCCGGCCTCGCCATCTACGACACCATGACCTACATTTCCTCGCCCGTCACGACCACCTGCGTTGGGCAGGCCGCATCTATGGGCTCGCTGCTGCTATGCGGCGGCGCGGCGGGGAAGAGGTTCTGCCTGCCGCATTCGAGTATCATGGTGCATCAGCCTTCCGGGGGGTACTTCGGGCAAGCGAGCGATATTGCGATTCATGCCAAGGAGATTTTGAGGGTAAGGGGGCAGTTGAATGGGATTTATCAGAAGCATTTGACGAAGGAGCATTCGATTGAGGAGATTGAGAGGTTGATGGAGAGAGATAAGTTTATGGGGGCGGAGGAGGCGTTGGAGGTGGGGATTGTGGATGAAATTTTGACGAGGAGGGAGAGGGTGGAGGAGAAGTAGGGGTTATCAGAGAGAAGATCTGTGTAGTACAAATATCGAGTAAATCTCTTATGAGAGTATGGTGAATGGACCGACGGTGTTTCGATGTCGAGAACTCGATCAATAGAAAGGACTATTCCACAATTCCGTGTTCTGCATGATGTAACGTCGACGATCGTCTCTTATCGACTGAAAATCACAATACCAAACTTCTTCACCACATATGGATCTAACGACATACCGATCGCTGTTAGTCGAAAACGTTGCTTGCAAGCTACTTTGTACAATTCCACAGTCAGTCTTCCTACACGCCATAAAGCCTCCCAAACATCGCAAGCAACGGATCTATCCAAAGCGTAAGATGGCCTAGAGGATCCATCCATCCATCATCCTGCCTGATGCTGCTCCTCCTCGTATGTATCAAGCTGGGAGTAGCTGTAGCTGTAGCTGTAGCCGTCTGATATTCGATTGATTTATTGGTCAACTCTTCGACTCCTTCTTCCAGGCGTTCTTCGAACACGCATTCCAAAAGCGTGGCTGGTGCCATTACAAGGTTCGGCTTGCGTGCGCAGTTACCCTCTAGACGGCCGCGAATGCTTTGGGACCGTTGGAGGCGGGGTTTTGGTGAATTGTTTAAACTTAGAGCAGTTGGTTGCAGGCTTCGTTCGAAGAAAATTTGAGCGCTAGTAATGGAAGTGGAGGTCTTACAGTCGTTTTCATCGATACTTAGTTTACGTAGAGTGGAGAGCTCATAGATAGAATCTCGTCTGGCCATCCGCGTAGCATGTGGCAGGGTGTTCAGCTCATCGACAGAAATCTGCCTTGCCTTTGGCAGGACGTACGGAAGATGGTCGGGTTCAGAGCCGTCTGACGAAAAATATTCAGGGCTCCAAACAGTCGTGCTAGGCTTCTTCGCGAGAGAGCAATAGTCAATACTAGAAATACCATGGCCTAGGCGCATGGGCTCAGGGTGCAGCCCGAGCGAGCGACTTTTGGCTTTGATTTGTGAGGTAACGACCGCGCTAGTATATCTTCGCATGCTCATTGTTGAGATAGCAAGATCCAGATCTGATGGCCAAGCCACATTCGATGCCACAGTGGGTTGCGTAGGAATCGTCAGGCTCTTAATGAGTCTATACATCGTATCTGAAGTGCGATCTTGGAGATTTAGGCGCTGGCAAGTAGTAGAGGTGCTCCTACTATAGGCACCATGTAAGTCACTGGACTTTATACCATCAAGACGAAGATCCCACTTACTACAACGCTAGAAGCAACTCTCTGTCTATTTCTGACTTGTACGAGTCGGCCTGCTCAGCTAGACCAAGCACGTATTCTTTATGCCATATCCTCTGATCCTCATGGAAAATCATTAAGTTAGGGGTACTTGTTTCCCACAAATGCCCACTGAGGGTATTGAGTACTGTTTTATGGAATATACCACAACCACGCAGAGCACCCAGAAAAGCCGATCTTCCATCCTGATCCCCCGGCTTAACGCTGGATTCGTCCTGAAGATTCCACGCAAAATCGAGCTTACGTAGTGAGTGCGCAAGGTTCTCCATAGCCTTTCCAAGTGATGCCACGCAGGAAGGAGCACGGCGAATATTCAGGACCACAACGGCAGTCTCTAAGCATACGTTATGGGCATCCACTACCATTTGGCAGATCGAACACTCTGGAAGCTTATCCATGATGGATAGCTGACTTGTCAATGTGGCAACCTTGCCAATTCATGACCTGGCGATCAGGATCATCCGCGAAAGGACTGTTAGTCTACTCTAGGTACCTGACGATATGATATCGTCGCTCAGGCTAGTAATCGGAAATCGTGCAATAATGACTATCAGTAATTTAAGCAGTTCACAGCATACACAGACGGAAGGTTTTTTGGGGAAATGTGAATACTCCGACGAAATGGAGAAACTTTTTTTCTGGTACCTGAGGTTGTACCGATGGAGAGGTTCGATCCTTGGCAACTGAGCAGATTTGAGGGAACTCCGTCGAAAGTCTACCAAGACAGGGTTCGGTCATCCTGAAACTTATTCGTTTCGAAGGCAAAAGAAGTTGCCCCACGTAAGTTTTCAACCACTTTTGGTAGAATTTTCTCGGCGCTTCCGCTGCACCTAATGCCCAGCTCGCCAACGTTGGCTGGGTCAATATCAGCGAAGAAGCTCTCTTCGCCACGAACTCCTCCGATATTCAAGATGCCGATCGGCATGTTGCGCTCTTTGGCTCTTTTCACCAACCGCCAAGCGGAATAGGTAGCTAGGCTGCTGCCAACCACAAGGACCCTACTCGCTTCATCAATTGCTCGTTCTGCCGCAATTTTAGTATCCGCAGCAATGGATTCCCCAAACATGACCACGGCAGGCTTTAAAACTCCAGCCGTTGAAGTAGGCGACCAAGCACCAGTGCTGTCGATCTCGACTTTTGATCTTGTACCATCTGGCAGAAATGGTGGATTTGCAAGACATGTCGGGCACGCCGGGTACCTGAACGTATTATATGGGGCATCCGGCAAATCCACGTCTCCGTCGGGATTTGTCTTTAGGCCCTTTTTCCGTCTTTCGTCGGGATTTTCTGTGTCCAGCGCTCCTGCTTCCAGCATCTCTGCGAGGAATGCTGCCCATTTTGGGTTAAGCGCGGAAAGAGACTGCTGAAATTCACTTCGAGGAAGATGGGTATGGCAGTGTATACAAACCAAAGAACGAAGGTAGCCATGAAGCTCTAAAGTTGGCAGCTCAGGGTGAGCCATGGGGTGGAAAGAATCCACATCTGAGAATAGCGAGAATTAGCTATGAAAAATAACTTACAAAACGCACCGCGTATTGGAATCTACTTCAGTCTGTCATGGATTTGGGCACGGCTATGGAATTGACAGACTTTGAGTAATTATGCTGCTAACGATTCCCAGATTTCCCAGCTCCTGAACCGCGTGGTGTCCTTTGTTAGGCCTAGCTTTGTGTAAATTGGTCCATCCTAGAAAGCTTCGAGCCCAATATCTCTTCCTTGCCTCATGATTGCTTGTGAACTCATTGTAATATATAGGTCGATACGTTTTATTCAACGTATAAGTACCACCAGTTCCACGATAATCAGCCAGTCCCGATGCTACAGATATGCCGGCCCCAGTCAGAAGAACTGTCTGTGAATCGTGGGCTCGGGAGGCTTGGGACAGATGCTTAGATCGCGGAGCAGAGAGGAATTTCGAAAGAGCAGAGATAGCGCCTGTCGGGGTATTGGCATTTCTCGGAATGATCACTGGAGGTGGTAGTGGACCCGTATAGGGTATTCGCATAAAGGGTTTTTGCATGGAAAATACATGAAGGAAATTGGAATGGAATGCAAGCCAACAGTGTGAGGGAAAGAAGTATCGGAACTTGGATCATCAACGTCATCGAAGGACTTCACCGGCCACCGTACGGGTAAGGCTGGCAGATCGACACTGGCATTATAAAGTCTAAATTGTGCTGCAAAGAAAGCGAACGTGAAATGGGTTGATATAATTTGTATAATTTGCGTCAGAGGTTGTTCCACGCTCAACATCTGGAGATGCGGTCGTGAGCGATAGCAATGCCAGATCTTTGACTTCTCTTGCATGGTAATACCGGGTGGATCTCCACATGCTGTTGCCTCAGACCCTCCGGGGCGCACAGCTTGGTCTTCAGCACCGAGGATCTAGATTGAGTTCGCTCTGCCGCCCACTGCTCAGGACACATCATCTACGCACGCGACTACAGTTCCACTCACCACCGAAGCTACCGTTCGACCTCAAGTGTTCACACTCTCATACTGCATATTCTTTGAGCATATTACCCTCCAGCAGTAGTGCTCGCCGACACCAACTACTGCCCGCCATGACCTCTCTGAATCAAAACCGATTGCACGCTGGTCACTCGCATTCTCACCACCACGACAACACATACCTTACATCGACCAATAAAAAGGATGCGGGCGTAAGAATAACACGTATAGGTCTTTATGTCAACCTCATAATGGCAGTAGCGAAAGGGGCTGGGGGGTATTACTTTAACTCTCAAGCGCTGGTCGCCGACGCGTTTCATTCTCTTACGGATCTGGTATCGGACTTTATGACCTTAGGGACCGTATCTTGGTCTTTAAAACCTGCAACTTCGCGCTTCCCCAGTGGCTATGGTAAGGTGGAGAGCCTGGGGTCGCTGGGTGTCAGCGGACTCCTGCTTGCAGGCGGTGTTCTCATGGGCTTGAATGCCTGTGAGGTGTTATACCACGAATTCATTGTCGATGCTGCCGCCTCAGCTGGTCACAGCCATGGCGGGATGTTTGGGCACTCCCATAGCCATAACCCGGCAGACTTGGGGCCCAACGTCAATGCAGCCTGGCTAGCTGCAGGTTCGATCATGATAAAGGAATACCTATACCGAGCAAGTGAGTTCGATCATAGTTCTTTCCTTGGCTTCAACTGATTTTCGCAACAACAGCTATGAAGATAGCGAAAGAACGCAAATCATCGGTCCTCGCTTCGAACGCTGTCCATCATCGCATTGATTCATTAACGAGTATCGTTGCGCTTGTCGCCATTGGTGGATCACATCTATTCAATGGGGCTAGCTGGCTTGATCCGGTAGGAGGCCTTATCGTTTCCATGATGGTGATCAGAGCTGGCTGGGGAAACACTGGCTCCGCATTGCTTGAATTGGCTGATGTCGGCATTGACGAAGAGATGAAAGGCTCAGTCCGCAAGGCGGCCAACAAGGCTTTGTCTGCAGAATCGTTACGTGAAGCTAGAATTGCAGGTGCTGAGGTTCAAGTGCGCGACGTGCAAGGGGTCAAAGCTGGGCAGAACTACCTCATGGACGTAGCACTTAGCGTACCAAGCAGTTACACGGTGAAGCAAACACGCATCATCGAAGATGTCGTACGTGAGAGGATTGGCTCGCAAGTTAGAGGTGTGCGAAGAGTCAAAACAAGATTCATGCCAATAGGAAATGAAGAGACGGATTTTGCAGATGAGTTCATAGGAGCAGACGTCAGTCCTCGGAGCAGCCCTGAACCGGAAGACGAGAGGGGAGCCAGACAGGAGCACGAACAGGCACATGATCACAAGCATGACCACTCATCTAGCAATGGCGATTTGAAGAGACGACTTTAGGATTTCATTGGAGCCTCGCCCGTACGATTTCATTTGGTGCATTGCAGTTCCGGTTGCCGTCATGAGAAGCCAACTCCAAATCTGGCTGGCGTTTGGATGTTGTAAGATATCAGCGTTCTCAAGAATAGAATAGATGGAATGGATGGGTACAGAGTGCGGGAAACCTTCCTCATCTGTGGATAGATGCCTTTAGGCTAAGCGAGGGAATCCCAATCAGAACATCGAAATTCGATGTTGGGAAATTCAGGTAACGACTCATCGCCGCTCCACCCTTTTCAAGAGCTTGAAATGACAAACGCTTAACGTGGTACCCAACTAAAAGCCTGGAGAGTTTACTTTCTTCTGTGTCAAATACATGTACCGTCAATGCTTTCGATAGAGTCATGAATTAACTCACGCATCCAGGTTGACGTCATACCCACATCGCGTATGTTGTACTCTTTACCTGAACGTCAAAAAGTATTTCTGATCTTGGGACTGTCACGGATTATTTTCTGTATTGACCCCAACCAGCAAAATGGCTGGAACAGAGCCTCTATATCTTGGTTTCGATCTTTCTACCCAACAGCTCAAGAGTCTTGCGGTAACCTCGGATCTCAAAGTCCTTTACGAAGCAAAGTTCGATTTTGATGTGGACTCGACGGGTTTTGACATTAAAAAGGGCGTGCTTACCAATGAGGAGGAAGGCGAAGTTTTTGCGCCCATCTCATTGTGGCTTCAGGCGCTCGATGGAGTACTACAGAGATTGCGTGATCAAGGGATTGATTTCAATAGGGTCAAAGGAATTAGTGGTGCTGGTCAACAGCATGGCAGTGTCTATTGGAGCGAGGTAGGAGAGAAAGCCCTGCAAAGTCTCGAAAAGGACAAGTCACTAGAGGAGCAGCTGGATCAAGCCTTTTCCTATCTTTTCAGCCCCAATTGGCAAGATGCGAGTACACAGAAGGAGTGTGATGCGTTCGACCAATATCTCGGTGGCGCGGATGAGCTAGCCCATATCACTGGTAGCAAGGCTCACCATGTAAACAGTCTCCCAAGGATAGAAAGGGATTCCAGACTGATCTTATTCTTCTCAGCGCTTCACTGGTCCCCAAATATTGCGATTTAGACACAAACATCCAGATGAATACCTGGAAACCTCACGAATTAGTCTTGTCTCCTCGTTTCTCGCATCAGTCTTCCTCGGGAAAGTCGCACCAATCGATATATCTGACGTCTGTGGAATGAACCTATGGGACATCAAAGCCGGTGCCTGGCACGAGGGACTTCTAGCTCTGACTGCAGGCCCCTCCGACACCACCAAGCTTAAGCGCAAGCTTGGCCCCATACCCGAAGATGGAGGCGGTAGCCTAGGAACCATCAGCCCCTACTTCACGGCCCGCTATAATTTTCCGCCCACATGCACCATCACACCTTTTACAGGCGATAATCCCTCAACCATTCTCGCCCTCCCCCTCCGCCCCCTCGACGCCATCGTCTCTCTTGGTACATCCACAACCTTCCTCATGTCGACCCCGCGCTATGCCCCCGACCCCTCTGTTCACTTCATGAACCATCCCACCACCCCAGGCCTCTACATGTTCATGCTCTGTTACAAGAACGGCGGCCTCGCCCGCGAACAGATCCGAGACTCCCTCCCATCCGGCAACAAATCCTGGGACACCTTCAACGAGCTTGCGCTCAGCACTCACCCTCTGGGCCAACGAACTCCAACCGACCCGGCGAAACTAGCCCTCTACTTCCCCCGCCCCGAAATCGTCCCCAACGTCCCCGCCGGCACCTGGCAATACACCTACTGCCCCAGCACTTGTACCCTCTCCTCGTCCACGGCTCCTTGGTCCCTGCCCCGCGACGGGCCCCGCGCAATCATCGAATCCCAACTCCTCTCCCTCCGCCTCCGCTCCCAGAACCTCGTCTCCTCCTCCCCCTCCTCCCCGCACATCCCCCCGCAACCGCGCCGCATCTACCTTGTCGGCGGCGGCTCCTACAACGACGCCATAGCGAAAATCGCCGGCGAAATTCTCGGTGGCGTCGAGGGCGTATACCGCTTGGATGTGGGGGGCAATGCGTGTGCGCTCGGGGCGGCGTATAAGGCTGTTTGGGGCACGGAGAGGAAGGATGGGGGGACGTTTGAGGAATTGGTAGGGGAAAGGTGGAGGGAAGGCGATTTTGTGAGGAAGGTGGCGGAGGGGTATCAGAGCGGGGTTTGGGAGGGGTATGCGGTTGGGGTGGAGGGATTGGGCGCGGTGGAGACGGAGGTTTTGAGGGGGTTGGGTGAGTAGGAGACGGTGGGGAGTGAACGTGCGATGGAGTTGGTACGTTGAGGAGGAGAAGCAAGTACTGCTGAGGGTAAAGACGGGCTCGTAGCTTGTAGATGGGGGATAAATGTACTTTTGATATCCGAAGAAGCCTCCTAGCATCCATAGCTTTTCCAACACCTTCCATAAAGAGCCATTCCCATGGAACACCTATCGCCTTGCTAAATCACGCCCAGTAATGCTACAATCATCTTGGCTTCCTCCACTCCTCCATTCCCCCACCCCCTTCCCCCTCCCCACCGTACCCGCTACCCTCACAACAACTCCTCACACGTCCAATCCTCATACCACCCATCCGGCAAATACCTCCGCACAACCAACGGGATCTTCTTCTCCCGCAGCTCCTTGATCGCAATCTGCAGCGGGTCCGTCTCGCCTTCTATGTCCACGAGCACGGGCGCGTTCATACTATCATACAACCATACCACATCAGCATACCAGCAATAAATCGTCTCCACAACACCCAGTAACCTATTCCGCCCCCCTTCAAAAGAGTAAAAAAACAAGCAAGGGCATACCTAATCTGCAACGCCCTCGTCCCCAACACCCGCGCCCGCTCATACTTGGTCATGTACGGCGTCGTGCTGCGCTCCCCGCGCGCAATCTTCTTCTCGCGCAGGCCCACGACGGCGTTTTTTTTGCCGCGCCCGGCGTCTACCGTTACCACGTTCTCGTCGTTGGCAGCACCGGCACCAGCGGCGGAGGAAGCGCCGTTGGTAAAGGGCGTGGTGGGATCGTCTGGGTTGTCGCCGTTGGGGCCGGGGGTGCGGGCGGAGCCGTCCGGGTTCTCGATGTCGTCGGGGTCGGCGGGGTTGAATTCGGGCTCTGAGTCGTCGAGGGTGGGTTCGGCGGGTTCGTAGTCGTAGCTGTGGAGGAGGGGGGTTAGTGGGTGGGTGGATGGGATGGGGTGGGGTGAGGTGAGGGAGGGGAAGAGGGGGCGGGCTTACCCGCCGTCATCTCCGCCGTCGTCGCCGCCGTAGTCGGACATGATGTTGGGTTGGTTGGGGGAGTAGAGGTGAGTTGGGGGTGAGAGGTTGCGGCGAGGGATTTGCGGCCGGGACTTTTTGAGGGTTTGGGTCGGATTGGGGTTAGCGTGCCAGGCTATGAAAGGTTTTGGTTTTTTTTAGGGAGCCGATATTTGCACACCCAGTTCCCATAGATGCACACCCTATTTTCATACATGCACACCCAATTTCACTACATAAACACTCATCCAAATTAGGATTAGTTACTGATACCTCGGCCGATTAGAAATACCTTTATTTGTATGAGTGCCCCACCAAGAATTAAGTACCTCTGGATCAACTGTTGCTTCCAAGCTAATTTACACCTGAAATTGACCATAAAAGCCTTCACCACCTGGCGCTTGCTCCTGAAACTCCAGAATCTGCTCTACAACAGCTGAACCTTCGTCACCCCCCCTACCTCGTCCTCCGCCCCTCCCCCTAGCTCCGCCCCTCCCTCTACCTCGCCCTAGTTACGACGGCGTAACCTCGGGGGCCGGCGTGGTTGTTGACAGCGAGAACGAGCTTTTCATGACTGGTGTAGAGCTCCCCTACCGGCGGCGGCGTGAGATCCATTGGTAGGAGGGAGGTAGATAGTTAGGAGGAAGGTAGATAGGTAGATTAAATATCTGGTAATATGTAAGATGTTGTAACGCGATAAATTTGACGGAGGATGACGTCGTTGCTTGCAGGTACTTAATTCTTGGTGGGGCACTCATACAAATAAAGGTATATCTAATCGACCGAGGTATCAATAACTAATCCTAATTTGGATGAGTGTTTATGTAGTGAAATTGGGTGTGCATGTATGAAAATAGGGTGTGCATGTATGGAAACTGGGTGTGCAAATATCGGTTCCCTTTTTTTAAAGATGGTTGGAATTCTAGCAACAAGGTTACAAGAATGTCATGTTAAAGTGCTTTTTGATTTTTCAATGAGTTTATTCAATAGAGACGTATATACTCTGTGTATTTAAAGATTCTCTGATTTGAACTTGTGAGCTATTCTAATGCGAAGAACAAAAATCGTTAAACTTTCTTCATTTACTCTAATGTAAAAGATGCGCTGAAATCCTTCATGGTCTTCTTCTCCTCGCACTCATATCTTCTTTTACACCGTAATGCAACAAGCTGCAGTATTGCCGCAACGAACAAACACGCACCAGACCAGTAACCAACACTGTCATAGTCCGCAGTGCCTCCGTTCTTCACCAGTGCGCCAGTGATCAGCGAGCCACCGAGCGCGAATACGGAAGCCTGACACCACATCTGACCTGTCCAGTGTCCCAGTGATTGCCGGTGGCTATGTGGGATCAGATAAGCCATGCCCGCCGCCGGCATGCCGACAATAACTCCGCCGGAAATGCCGAAGAGAATGCAGAACGCCACTGCTCCCTCGGTGGTGGAGACCAGTGGCCACAGCGTTAGCGTGAAAACAGCAGCGAGCATAGTAGCTATGGAGTGGGTGTAGATCGGATTTGTCCAACTACGCATCGTTTAGTATCAACGTCTCTTTTCGCTGAGGAGGAAGTGGTGTAACCTTCTCGACGCTACAACCGTACCGCCAACTCGACCGACTGCACTGGAAGCATTTAAGATGCATAAGAACCAGAAAGTACGAAATCCGCTGTCTCCTGGGACTACACCCGTTCCTCCAAAGGTATCTTCCATTGTACCTATACTATTTGCATGCGCCCAGCGTGTGATGTGGAAGGCGAGGGGATAGAAACCGAAGTAGACCATGCTGGTCGACATGCTGTACGCGAGAAAAGCCAGGTTCCGGTAAGCGTGAGGATCACACCAAGTGGAGGGTTGAAATACTGGACCCATGCGCCGGTAGTTGGCTTCTGGGTTCGGGCCACAGAATAAGAAGGCGATAAAAGTGGTGATTCCGACAACGCCGGAAAATATCTTGACGCCAGAAGTGAAACCTAATGCCGGGTTGGCGACGGCAAATTTGAAGACCAGGGGATATACAAGCCCCCCTACAAATATCAGCCAGAGCCATATATATCAGGACTCGGTGACTCACCAAACGCAGCGCCACTGCTTGTGATACCGACCGCAATGTATCGATGATGTGGGAACCAGTCAATGGCATTCTGCGACGAAAAGGTAAAAAAGCAGGATTGTCCCAGACCGGTCATCAAGCCTGATGTCAGCCATATGAGTCCATAATTCCCACCACTGGGGCCGGCTTCACCACTCGTAAAACTCAAACAAAAGAATCCAAGAAAATTCAGAGCAAATCCGGCGAAGCCTAATACGTAGTTGTACCGGCCTGTGTCGAGCAAGCGGCCCGCTACGAAGCTGAAGAAGAGGAGGCAGAAAGACTCGGTGCCACCAATCAGGCTCAACTTGGTATCACTTGCGTAGACCATGAGATGTGCGTTATAGAATCCGAGAAAGGCGCCGTAAGCCATTACCAGGCCCCTAAGCATCTGTCAGCAGCAATGAGATGAGCGATTATCATGATGTTCGACTGACCAGCAATTGAACATCATCATGAAGCCGGACAGTAGGACCGAGTATGGGCGCCAGTGACGCGGCCATCCGTGCGTTTCCTCCAGCTCTCCCAGTTCTTCTGATGTGGTTTGAACTGACCAATCACCAGCAGGATTTTGGTTGCCCGAAACGACCCTTGTACCTAGATGAGAGTATGTTTTATTATTCTCAAGTATGATGAGCCGCCATATCAGGAGAAGCTGCAACATCTCGTGGTGTTGTGGTTGTTAAGAAAAGGAGAAAAGAGACGAGGTTTGTTTGCGGTCGTTCAATAGGAAGATAAGTTACACGAAGCATAAAACTATGAAGAGGAGCCAGTAATCTTATCGATTTAAGTGGACGGCAGAAACCAGCAATATATAAGGTGGGGGTGTTCGCTCTCGGAAGGTTTGTCTACATGCCAAATAAATTGAAGCTTACCTTTGAGTAGATTGAGCACCATGCTGGTCATTGGGAGCGTTCTAAGGGGATCCGAAGCAGTTGCTCGACGTTACCGAAGATCGAAAGATGGTGCTGCATGTTGAGAGGTCAAGTAATTACTATATACATGTGCATTTCAACGATACAGTCAAGGCCAAGTAGTAGGCTTGGCTTTCATCGCCGCCGCCAAGAAGCCGCGGACTCCAAGGGGACATCTCGCCCTGGACTCAAATAACGAATCTTCGTAATAAGTGGATTAATTTCGTTTCATAGTGGGTCTGCAACACAGCAAGTGGCTGTAAGTCGAAGCTGTTTCTTGGCGTGCTTCTGCCAAGAGCTCGAATCAGCAGGATATGCTTGCGGTCTCACTGGCATCCCAGAACGTGCCGGATATTCGCAAAAGGCCCCGTTGTCGTGATAAGACGATGGGTTTGGTATCTGCGTTTTTCCGTCCATCGGCCTTGGCAAATATGTACGCTGCAGCTCAACGTCAGGGTGGATCTCGGATACTTAACGCGCTCGGTGTGACGACGCTTTCAAGTGCTCCGCCACCTGCTTATCCCCAGAATACCAAGGCTTTGCAAGAGGTCTGGACACATTCTTGTCTAAACAAGGTGGGATCAGTCCAAGGGCTTGACGTACCGCATCTTCGAGTTATGCAAAGCTTTGTTCCGCATGTCCGCGTGGTTGCGACAGCGGCTTTCTTCGGGTGGTACAATTCAAAAGGTAAGTACATGATATAGGTATTGTTGCTCATTTGTTGTCGCTCGTCGATAGCTTTGGATTCCCTTGTATCGGGACGGAGGCGCGCCGGCCCCCCGATCCGAGATCCCGTCGTCTATAAACAAAGGTAGCGGTCACAGTGGTGTTGATACCTCATCGTTTGATATCTGTTAAAGTATTCCATAGTAATTGCTTTGATATATACCATAGGATCGGAGCACAAACGGTCCAGCTACATCATGTCACTCATCCCATGCTCCTCCTTGATTATATCCATCAATCTTTCAGCCACCGCCCATACACATTTCACATGATAGCTCCCCTTGGTGTCATAGGAAACAGACGTGCATCAATGACCCTTAACTTTCTTGTACCGCGCACCACTAGTCGTTTTGGCCACCCTCTCATTTCCTAGCTATCACGGCGCAGGTTCTCGTGAGACGTTGATAAAACAGTACGCGTCTCTTCACGTCCACCTTTACTGCTTCAGGCCTGTACATGAGCATCGGCGGCAGTGAGTCTACTGCTGAATTTCATAAACGAAGAAGCTGCATTTTTGCAAGTATCTCAATAGACTGCAGGTAGCGGGCCAAGCTCTCTAGATCCAGATGGTCCGAGATATTATCTAGGATCGAGCGTTGGCTTTTGGGCTGGATCAGCGATATCAATATGAACACTGCCTGGGAATATGAAACAAGATCCGCGGTGCGTACTTCAGAGTCTTAAAAGTGTCGGTCCATGCCTTTTGCAAAAGGGTTTTCTGCTGCGGTAGACAACACTTGGATCGGATTCGGTTATTCAGACGTCTTTGATTTTCTGTAGTATGGCACCATTGCATCTCAATTCCTATCATGATTGCCCAAATGTTCCCACACATTCACACTGATCTTCGATGGAATTCAACTCACCTCTCCATTGATAGCACGTGATCCTTCAAATATGCGACCTGATGGATGGGTTATGCATCTTCCATAAAGAGTTCCGTCAAACAGAAGTCACTTTGATTGCTTTCAAAATTTTGAGACTTGAATCTAGCTTGAGACAGAGCATACCTGCGACGTAGCTGTGAAATTATACAATCAACGGCAAATCGCTCAGCAACGGTGGATGTAAGATAAAAGTCGTAATTATCAACCACCAAACCTGTTTGCATCTGCGTCAAACATAAAGAACTTTATCTTCAGAATTGTGTGAAAGACGAGTGATCAACATGGAGCTCTTCAGACTTTCAGTTGATGGTTTATATAAATATTTTATGTGAACGCGAGTCCAAGATTGGACGACGGAGGATCTGGGCTAGCGCGCCAAGATTTCGTGTTAGGCGAATCGCACACTGCGGTACGGTAAGGTACTATGATACTGCATGTTCGATAACGGCTTTTATCAATGCTAGCCAGGTAATCAAGGGAAAGGTCATGGGTATTGTGGTGCAGGATGCCCCTGATGCTTTCACCATGCCAATTCGTGGCATGAAGAGGAGAGCGACTGGCGAACATCCTACAAACAGGAAGAAAGCCCGACGTCATGAGAGTTCCGTCGAACCAGGTCCGATATAGCATGTCCATCGGTGTTACCTGCTAGCTAATACATCGTCCAGACTCAGACATCTCTGAATATGCAAGCTCTGAAGTCCATAGCGATGCAGAAGAAGATACGATTCCCCAGTCAAGTACTCAGACTCCTCCAACACCATTATCTTCCAAAGCTTCACCTCGCTGGCCGTCCGATTTGAAGATTCACGCCTGCACGTATGATGGCTGTGACAAAGCGTTTAACCGCCCTGCCAAGCTAACTCAACATCTTCGATCGCATACCAATGATCGCCCGTTCGTGTGTCCCCACCTACCCTGTGCGAAGGACTTCCTCCGTGACTCACACCTAAAACATCACATCAAGTCAGCCCACTCAGATATCCGGGATTATATTTGCGAATGGGAAGGTTGTAGGAAGAGCTTCATTACCTCTACGAGGTTGAAGCGACATCACGCTGCTCATGAGGGAAGACAAAAGTTCATGTGTACGGAGTGCGCGCAGAGCTTTCGAAAACACGGAACACTACAGGCGCATATCACGACAGTCCATGAAGGCAAGAAACGATTCATCTGCGTGCAGCACGACGATGCGGGCAAGGAATGTGGCAAAGGCTTTGACACGGTGGGGAGGCTGAAGACTCATGAAGGGAGGGTGCATGCAGGGAAGAGATTCTGGTGTTCAATATGTATTCCTCAAGAACATGCAGAGGTCTCTGGACCGGATCACATAGAACAAGAACCAGGGTTCTCGACATATGCGGGTCTCCAAGAGCACATCAAAATCGAACATCCACCCACTTGCGCAGAGTGCGGACTACAATGCAGTACGCCAGCGACGTTGAAGAGTCACGTCGAGATTCAGCACGGGGTTTTGGGGCTCGACGAGCGAAGAACCCATGCTTGTCCTGAGCCTGGCTGTGGGCGAGGGTTCACCAAGAAAGGCAACTTAGAAATCCATTTACGACTGGTACATGGGAGTATGTCATTCGTGTGTGGGGAGATCGACCTGAGCAGTCTGAAAAACTTGGGTGACTGGAAGGGTGAAAATGCTTGTGGGCAGGCTTTGTCAACAAAAGCTAATTTGGTGGAGCATATTCGTACCATCCATATGGGCCTTGATCACTCACGCAAAGGGAAAAACAAACCAAAGGTGGGCAACAGCAAAGGGGGTCCATCTAACAAGAAGGGAGCCTTTGCTCTTACCCGGCTCACGGGTTCTGGCTACGAAGACGAGACCGGCCGAAATATTCCGTGCATCTTGCCAGACTGCAATTTTCGGTTCTTGAGGGATTATGACCTCGAGATCCACCTAGAAACTAGCCATGGTCTGCCGTACCACGAGGTTCAGGATCTAATGTTAGAGCGGAAGAACTTGATCTATCCAACCTGGGAAGGCTCTTTTATCTATGCTACAGCTGAGGACCTTGAAGCTGACAGAGCCTTGGATGCTCAATCCGATCCCAATTTCGGATCCAACGCTGACATGACGCTTGAGAATGAAGCCAGACAAGGAGGGGATTTTTGGCTTGGCGGGCGATTGACGGACACAGTTAATGGAGAAGATGATTGGCTACATGATGAAATGGAGATGGACCAGCTTATTGCGGGAGATTATCGAATGGATCGTGCAGAAGACGGTGAGGACATTGCTATGCTCGATCCCGCTCTCCGGTGAAGGTTTTGCCTATTCTGTACAGCTTCAGCGGCCTCTAGTTACTTAGACACCCAATTGGAGCGTGCGATGACATATTTGATTGCGGTGTTTTTATGTCTACAACCTGTGAGGAAATTTTGGCGCGGTCAAATTCCACTCGCGTGACTCAGTTGACCATCAGAACACTTAACCACAACTCTGCACTTTTCGTAAACGTTAAAACCACCCAAGCCTACCATAGAGGGAATAGAATTAGTCTCTTACAGTTGTGACAAGCCAGAACAATAGGACCAATGCGAAAGATACACCGAATTCTTATCGACGTCCATAGTCTGCTCCCATAGCAGACAATAACTGCACCTATGACTCGATAGCACAGAGTCTAGCCTATTTCCAAAAACTGCAGACAACCCACCAGCAGTGGAACTCCGAAGTAAATTTTCTCCGCTGGGAACCCTTCCCACTGCCCTGACAGCGGGGTAGAAGTGGAAAGATATGGATGCTCAGGTACCTACGTTCCAGACCCGGCATACCATAAGGCCCTACCCCTCGTACTGTCTATCAGAACAACTGCTTACCCTTGTGGTCATGCTAGGTTGAAAATGCCATCGAAACCGCCTGGAATCCTTCCTCAAGTCAGAACCTCAAGTCACAAGCGTTGGACTTCCTGAATCAGCTTCGATCCGAGCCGCAGGGTTGGCAAATCTGTCTGTCCCTTGTTGTTCGCAACCCAAGAACTTCAGAGATAGTCCGCCATGTCTCGCTGGATGTCATCAACGATGCCATACAGGCAAGGCATATTGAACCCCAAGGCCTACTAATCTTGCGGGACAACTTGCTAGGATACCTCCAGGATATGTATGGCGCCGGCGGTAACGGCAATCTTCAGCTGGATTCGGCGGTTGTGCAAAATAAAATCACACAGACAGTGACGTACCTGTTCACGAATTTGTACGCTACAGAGTGGATAACGTTCTTTCATGATCTACTGGGCTTGACTGTTAGTGCTGGCTCTTCGTCGAGAGACAATGAATCTGGCGTCACTTTCTACCTCCGAGTCTTGGTTTCAGTGCATGATGAGATTGCGGATACCCTCATACCCAGATCGCCTGATGAGCAGAGAAGGGATAACAATCTCAAGGACTTAGTAAGGCAGAGAGATGTGAAAGCGATTGCATTATCTTGGCAAGAAATCATCACTCAGTGGAGGTCGCAGCCTAACCAGATTATTGAGCAATGCTTGACGGTTGTCGGAAAATGGGTCGCCTGGACTGAGATTTCTCTTGTACTGAGTGATACCCTACTCAAACTTCTTTTCGAGCTTGTAAGTCCTCCGCAGTCTACTGCAAAGCTAGGAGGAGCATTTTCGGAAGCTCTCAATGGAGACAAGGCCAGAGCAGACTCCAGGCGGTATGCTGCCATCGACACACTAATCGAGATCTTGGGCAAGAAAATGAGCGCTGATGACAAGCTCGAGCTGATCGAGGTCCTCAAGATCAAGGACATTGTCTCTCAACTGACTGAGTGCTACCGACTGCAAGAACTACGGTCTACTTCGAACTACGATACCGACTTAGCAGAGTCTGTGGCTAAGTTAGTTAATAACACTGTGTATGATATAGTAAAAGCCATAGATGGTGCGCAAGATAGCGACTCAGCATCTGTGCGCGGAATAAGTCAACTCAATGCTTTTCTGCCACTTGTTCTTCGTTATTTTTCTGACGAATACGACGAGATTTGCTCCAATGTCATCCCCTGTCTTACAGACCTACAAGCGCTTTTTCGTAAGAAAGCGAAACTCAATAGCAATTTCTACTCGCAAAGCGAAACTATGCTGTCTCCAATCCTAGATGCTGTTATTGCAAAGATGAAGTACGACCATACATCTTTATGGGGTCATGAGGATGCTCAGACGGATGAGGCAGAGTTCCAAGAGCTACGCAAAAGATTGCAGGTATTACAACAAGCAGTTGCCGCAGTAAATGAAAACCTTTACATGGACAAGATTAGTACTCTTGTTATCTCGACCTTCAACCAATTTCAGAACCAGAGGAGCCAGCTCAACTGGAGGGACACTGACTTGGCAATGTATGAGATGTTCCTCTTCGGAGAGCTTGCTCTAAAGAGCGGTGGGTTATACAGCAAAACTAAGCCAGTTTCGCCAGCTGCGGAACGATTGATTGGCATGATGTTCAAACTCGTCGAGTCAGGTAAAGTATAGTTCGATACATGTACGGCACCACACTGATGTTCAGGCAGACGTCGCATCTTTCCCACATCCAGCTATACAACTACAGTACATGGAGATTTGCGTTCGCTATTACAGCTTCTTCGAGGCAAACCCGCAATTTGTCAACCATGCCTTGGAGAACTTCGTCACCTTTGTGCATCATAACCATGTCAAAGTCAGGACAAGATCTTGGTACCTTTTCCATAGATTCGTGAAGCATGTGCGACAACATATTGGAGACATTGCAGAGAACGTCATCCGGGCCTTGGGTGACCTTCTGCCAATCAAAGCAGAGCTACCAGAAGAGACTTCTGACAATGGTGACATGTCTTCAGATGAGAATGAGCAGACGGCGAGTGCAAGGTTTAGTAGTCAGCTATACTTATACGAGGCGGTTGGTTGCATCTGCTCTATACATGCAGTGCCAGTGAACAATCAGGTACTTTATGTTAGATCAGTCATCACCCCACTGTTCACAGACCTCGAAACTCACCTTGGCTTGGCCAAGGCCGGTGATGAGCGAGCAACTCTGCAAGTCCACCATCTTGTTATGGCTTTGGGCACCCTTGCTAGAGGATTCTCAGACTGGTCGCCTGCTAGCACATCACCCACAGCTCATCCACCCGCTAAAGAGGTGTCCGAGGAGTTCACACAAACTTCAGAAGCAATACTTGTGGCGCTAGAAACCTTGAACTCGTCCCTCAATATCCGCACGGCTGCAAGATTCGCTTTTTCGCGCCTGATCGGCGTACTGGGTAGTCGCATTCTGCCCCAGCTTCCCAGGTGGATTGATGGCCTCCTATCGCAAACATCCAGTAAAGATGAGATGGCCCTCTTTCTAAGGCTGCTAGATCAGGTTGTCTATGGATTCAAGTCTGAGATCTTTGAGATACTCAATACACTTTTGACGCCATTCCTGCAACGAGTCTTTACCGGGATCGGGGAGCCAGCAGCTGGAACGGATGATGAGATCCAACTCGCAGAACTCAAACGCGAGTACCTTAATTTCTTGCTTATCATCCTGAACAACGAACTTGCGTCCGTACTCGTAAGCGAAAGTAAGTCTTGTCCGCTCTTTTCCTCGTTGATCTTGACGCACATGCTCATGGCTATTAGCCAACCAATCCGCCTTCGCCGCCGTCATCTCCACCATCGAACATCTTGCCAAGGATATCACCGACTTCCCAACCGCCAAACTCGCCTTCGCCGTCCTCATCCGCATGGTCTACACCTGGGGCGGCCCAGACATCCAATCTCCCCCCCAACAAATCGACACTGTTCTCCCCACCGTAGCCCCCCAACCAACTCTTCCCGGCTTCGACCGCTTCATGATAGAGCGTTTCTCCCCGCTCTGCTGGGCAATCCCCACCCAATCCACCTTCGACCCCAGAGACGCGCAGGGAAGGCTGGTCCTTGCGGAAGCGGCAAGCTTACAAAAGGCGATTTATGCCAAGACGGGGCAGGAGTATCTTACATGGTTGAGAGAGGCGGAATTGAGAGGAACGGGCATGGATGCGGGGACGGTGGAGGAGTATCTGGTGGCGTTGGGCAGTTTGGATCTGAAGGGGTTCAGGCAGTTCTTTCAGGTACGTCGTATATATCTCAAAGAAACGAGGAAGCTCTGCACTGCTAACCTTGGTTTAGAACCTTGTGCAGCGGAGCAACAGGTGACATGCATCCATTGTCGAGGTTTTCTATTTAGCGAAGCATTGCAGGCGTCAGATATAGATGCTGCATTATTCACAACATGTCCGGGCTTGAAGCGAAAGGCTCTGTGCCAGATCATGTGCTAGGCGTTCATTTGGATGAGATGCAGTATTGAGACTAGCCCATATCAAATCGAAAAGAAGAATATTCTTCCGAGCTATGGCGACGATATTCCAGATAGAAAGAATGACGGTCGATGGTGGAGGAGTTCCCTCGAACCTTGTGTTTTCTACAAAGGGGCTTTTTCTGGAAGAGAAAGTACAAGCCCATTTCCGGAGTCTCTCCTATCATATTTTCTCATACTTGATTCCCAGAAGCCCTCCCCCCCCCGCCGAGGCATCCCGCTTAATCTGCCTCTTCACGACGAATTCTCGTCATATCATCTCCTTCCTTCAGTTGTTGAATGTTAATTTTTTTTATATGTACAGAGATGCTAATCACCAGAAGTCCGGTTTCCCGAACTCATGCTAACGCGTACTGATTCAGGTGGAAGAAAGCACAGCTGCCCGGTAGCCCAATGATGCAGTGATACCTCAGGCGGGAATCTCTCCATTTTAACTGGAGCAGGTGCGGTGACTCAGAATCTTGGGCAAGGCATGCAAGGCTGGAGGTTTGATCAGGCTGCCGATTCGCAAGAATCGATCTTATCTTTGAAGTCATGGGTCCGATTGCTTATCCATCTTATACCTACCTTCGTCCTTCTAAGTTTTTTTCGTCGACATTGCGACATTCCTTTCTTACGATATTGTTCAAATATATATTGGTTTTGTTAGCAAGAGGAAAATGGATGACGATCAGAGCCCTGCCGGTGATTCGGTGAGTGAGCTTTTTCTACCCGTGCGCTAGCCTTGCGGCTTGAGCTTCTTGAACAACTTCTTTTCAAAACGTCTGGATGGTCTAAATTGAAATGGGAATGTCCATGTTGGCTGTTGGAATGTTTTACTTGATAGACTAATATCGAGATGGAGCTATAAAAGTTCAATGTTTTCAGCCTTTGGTTGCATGAGAGTCATGCTCGCCACTCTCCACAGGCACCTTGGCAAGGCCCACCACATGGCAGCTAACAGTCAATACTAGGGATACTCCAGCGGAGAACCGTTGAGAACGCATCCTGATAAATTCGACTACGAACACGTGGAAACGTTGAGGGAGTTCGCCAATGACCTTAACCAAGCTCTTCAAGGGTCCTTTCCTCGCAGCGCCCATCCATATACCGCTGTACATGTATTGTTGCTACGATGGGCCGACGACGATCTCCAAGTGCAATCTGAAATCGAACGGCTGAGAAGAGTATTCGACCGGCAATTTCATTTCGATATCGAAGAGTGGCAAATCCCGAGCAGCAATCCTACACGTGCACTGCAGTATAAGCTCTTCGAGCTCCAGCACGCACATCAGAGCGAGTCTGAGCTGCTGATCGTTTACTACGGTGGTCATGGGGTGGCTGATAGACGAGGTCGAAGCATTTGGCGTGCGTGAGTATACAGTTGTCTTGCGTTTGTGCTCCCAATTCGATATTTCAGCAATTTGCAGCCTTAACGATCAGCCATCGACTAAGAGTATTGTTTTTGACACCCGATCATCATCGTTTTGGCGAATTATGTTGAATAGTTAGAGTACTAACAGTGAGCAGAAATCAGCGATTGGATAGCCCGACCTTGACCTGGTCGTCGTTGCAGCATCTACTAGAGAACGCACTTCCTCATGTGCTGATTATCCTCGATTGCTGCTTCGCTGCCAATGCAGCTAGAGATACTACGGACGGAACTGCGAAGGAGTTACTGGCGGCCTGTGGCCGAGAAAACCCGACTTTGGGCGTGGGCATACGATCCTTCACATCAGCACTGATCGAAGAACTTCAGGCTTTTGGAAATAAACCTTTCAGTGTGGTCATGCTTCATGCTCGCTTGGTGACCTTGAGATGGAGACTCGCGTTTACGCCGATACATACGCTTCTCTCTGAGCATGGTGGGACTAGCATTCAGCTTGCTCCACTTCCTATTGTGGACGTATCTATGAAGCCTATCTCTGATCAATCCCTTGAAGGTTCCGAGAGAAATCCTGTTCAGAATATATCAGTCAATACCGCAAATACTCCCTCTTCACCATTTCCACCTCCCCCCTCGACTCCACAGACAAGAGTCCTCTTATCCGTGTCAGTTGCCAGGGGTTCTTATTACGATCTCGGGCAGTGGGCGACCTGGCTGACGAGTCAAACTCCTTTGGGTGTTACCAATGTAGACGTACGGCTGGAGTCTGTCTTCGACAGTCACTCCACCCTGTTTGTCGTCTCCCTACCAACGTATGCCTGGGTTCGGCTCCCAGAAAAGGCCGCGTATCAATTCGTTGGCTTCATCAGGTCCGGAAATCTCCTTTCAAACAATCAAGCCAGTGCAGATTCTACCACGCATCTTTTGCGAAAGCGAAAGAGTACAGTGCTTGAGCAAGCTGACATTGACGATGTGGACAAAGTTATCTGCTTGTCGGACTTCCCGGACGAGCAGCTGGATACCCAAGTATCGTCTCATCTTGATAGTGGCTACTTTAGCCCGGAAAGGGTGGAGAAATACCTCTGCGCAGAAAGATTACATGAGACGGAATAGATGGAATGCACATCTGGCCAGATGTAAGCAATCATCTCGATCGATAGTGTACATACGAAGCAGTCATTTTCTTGAATTGCGACACTACAAAGCACAGTACTATCTCAACCTGCCTTTAAACCGGTTTCACTCAGAGTGATTCGCTTAGCGTTTCCTCACGAACACCTTCTGAGTGTGACGCCCTTCGTACTCACACTCTCTCTGGAAACGACCGGCCATGAATCGTCAATGGCTTCTCGCGCGGACCCTGGTAGCGTATCCGTATTGTATGGTCATGAGTCTCTGCCTTGGGCCCTTGGCTCGCTCAGGTCCGCTACCTTACACATATTCATGTAGAGGTGTGACTCCCTGTTGCTGTTCAACCACGGTAATATTTCGAATACCACGCTTACTTGGTATTAAAATTCTTTCTTGAATTCCAGATCTTTGCTGCGCTGAAACGATTTCACATTTCTCTCACTAGCGAATTGCTAAACATCCTCGCACCACAAACTCATTCGATTTTGTTCTGCAGAGCATCTCATCACTATGAGTCTTCTTCCTTGAAAGAGAAGCTATTTCTCAATACGGTCTAGAATTTCTAATCGAGCTTCAAGATGACTCCATCCAAGGCTAGCTCAAACGCCAACCCCAAAAATACCCCAGCAAGAAGACACCAGCCCGGACCCATCACGTCAATCCCCTACCAATCCCAATGACGAAACCTATAGGACCCAGGTCCCAAGGGATCTTCCTCTATGGCACCCTCCTAGCCCCCCTTTCCTCTCCTGGCTCCTAACCGGCACATCCACCCCCAACAGCTAACATCGCACGCCGATCAGATCCTCATATACGCAGCAGAATCAAATACAGACAAACCTTAAATAGGTGCTACACTCGGTGACATCATGATACGGTCTTCGAACCACCTTAAGCCGGGGATTCTCGTATATAGAAGTGAGACCCCCAGTCTAGGTGGTTGGGTTATAGTGAGTGTCGCGACATTTTTGGGTCTTGATGGGGGCTGCTGGATGGAGGAATGGCGTTCTGGATCTTTGGGGAAGAGAAGAGGAGGATTCGATATCGGGGAATTTCGATGGGAGGTTCTGGGTAGGTGGGTGGGTGGGTGGGTTACGATGAAGAACGTTTTGTTTTTGAGTCATAGTGAGTTTCAATTTTAGGTTTGGGAGGGCTAGATGAAGAGATGTCGTTCTCGATAATTTCAGAAGGGGGTTAGAGGATTTGATATAAAAGAATCTGTGCGATGGGATGTGGAAGGAGGACCTGTGGGAAAGCCATTCCTTCATTCCCCATTCAATGCTACCATCAAATACATATGTACAACCCTAAAGTACCTACCTACAACCGCGTCCCACCTCCTTTGCCCTTCCCATTTCCACCCCATGGTTGCTACGCCAGCAAATACCTCGCCGCATGATTCACATGATCGTCCGCAAAAGAAGCCATAGTGAAATAACTATGATCATACCCGTCCTGCCACCTTAGGTTCACTTTCCCCTTCCCCTCTGCCGCCTTTGCGAAATTCTCGGGCAGGAGCTGGCCTTGCTTGTAGAAGTTATCCGTTGTGCCCTGCGTTTCCCTTGCATTTTAGCACAAATCCATCTCTGCAGAACGAAGAATACTATAAAGAGAAAGGAGAGAGCAGAACATACAACATCAACCAGCACATCCAACGGCTCTCCCTCCCACTTCTTCACCAACTCCGTCGCATCATGCTCCGCCCACCTCTCCTTGTCCTCTTTCCCAAAATAGCCCTCGAACGCCTTCTGGCCCCACGGGCAATTGATCGGGTTCGCGATCGGCGCAAACGCAGATACCGACTTGTACATGCCTGGATTCTTCAAAAACTACCGCCCAGGACGGTAGTGTAAGTATATGTCTCACACCCTCCCAAAAAGCAATCTGCAGGTGTTTTTTCGGCACTGACCAAAGTCAAGGCTCCGTGCCCACCCATACTGTGTCCCATTATGCTAACTCTTTTGCCGTCAATCTGGGCGAAGTTGGAGAAGACGGTCTTAGGGAGCTCGGAGGTGATGTAGCTGTACATTTTGTAGCCTTTAGACCAGGGTTCTTTTGTCGCGTCGACGTAGAAGCCTGCGCCGGAGCCGAAGTCGTAGGAGTCGTCTTCGCCTTGGATTTTGAGACCTCCTATTTTGCAGTGTTAGAATGAGGGAAGTATAGATCATCACCGCCCGCCGATAGGTGCATCCGTATTTGCATTGGCATTTGCTAATCCAATTGGTAAGATCAAAGGCGATTCAGCAAAGCACACTCACGCGGACTGGTATCCGGATACAGCACTGCAATGCCCTTTTGACTGGCAGCATGCTGGAAGAAACCCTTCTCTGCGCCATTGTCACCCGTACATGTTAGGCCAGCAAGGTATATTAGTAGGGGCACCTTGTGCAGGGGGCTTAGCGTAGCCTGCGGAGGTAAGTATAAGTTGAAGCCCATTTCACAATTGGTGGTGGAGGCATTGTGGGTTAACTTGAGTAGCTTTCCACCGAAGCTGGCGATTGTTGCCTTTGTTGTCACCGACATGATTTGAGATAGAATCTTTCTGAGGTGAGAGGGATTGAGCACCTATGTTCTCTGTGGAAGTTCAGGTACCTAAGGTGCAAAGGTATGTATGACGTTGAGGTGGAACGGGTGCGGGTGTGCTTTTTTCCGCCCTCCGCCGCAACTCCGGCACTCCCTAAAGGATGAAGGTACTGATATTGTTAAATAGGATATAAAAAATAACAGAAGTATTGATGATGATGTTGGGTATATATGCAATGCAAGTAACCAGTGTCTGCCAAAAAGCCTGTTGGCCGCTACCCAGTAATCCAAGCACGATCAAGATGTAATGAAAATGCGTACTGCCATAACAGGAACGAATGCGATCTTGATACAAAGTCTCCCAGAGCAATAGACGCCCTCCTCAAAACGGCATCCAATGCCGCTAATCGTTAGGAAAGAAAAGCCGGAATACCGTACACAACCGGTGCAGCCCCATTCAAATACTTCAAGATACAAGAGTCTCTTCCCCGCGCAACCGCTTGATCCAGAGACAACGGCTCACTTTCGGTACTCTTTACAATCACCGCCTTGCTTTTTCCTCTTTGCTTTGCCCCTCTCTTGACTGGGCTACTTGAAACCTCTTTCTGATGTTCTCGAAAAAGGCCCCACTTCTCCAGAACCGTGTATGAAAACCTATCAATGTCTTTATCGGTAACATCCCATAACGTTGCCAGTAAAGCCGGACACCCTGCATGCATGTAATTGATGGGGGTTCCGTAGGGCTCGAATTCTCCGGCTTCGGTCAAAGCACCGCTGCTACAGCCCATTAGGAGGGCAACAGAACAGCTGTCAAGCTGCTTGATGGTCCTTGAGCGAATATACTGGCTGCCACTGCCATGCCCAAAGTAGAGGAATAAACCGCGAGTCTCCAAGTAAGCCTTCATGTCGTCCTCGGTAGGCTCACGACCCACGGTGGACTCCCAACCCAACATGTCTTGTAGAGGTTGCTCGAATTTCGTCTGAGTTGCTGTTAAATCTCCTCCAGGGTTGAGTACGTACGCTCCGCTATTTCGGTCAACTTGCCATCCCTCGTTCGCCGACCTTGCTCCGCCCCTCTGCTGCTGTTGTTGCAAGATTCTGTCACGAAGGCACCCAAGTGAAGGTAGTCTAGAAATTGCATCACCGTTCATACACGACAACGATTCCCAAGGAAAACAATGTAATGCTTTATCGAGAATAAGGATCGTATGCTGATTTCTGTCAGCATGCGAAATAGCTTTGGAGGCTTGGTGATAATGGCGAAGAGCGTCTAGTGTCTCTATTGCGATCTAAAACCCGTTAGCATCGTGTTTTAAGCTTTCAAGAGTATAAAATACCGAGTCAAAGTCGATTTCGTCATAGGCATTGCGTTCTCCATTGAACTGCAAAATGTCAATGACGAAATAAAGCAAGTCCATCAGTGGTTCATCCAATTCGTCGACTTCCTCCGGGTCACCCATCTCAACAAATAGCTCAAGTACTCGTGAGTCGAAAACCATTCGATTACTTATATGTCCCTTATTGGGCTTTTGTCGGGAAGGCAGGTGCCTGTCCAGAATGTTGTGGAGGGATTGCTGAAATCGAGACAAAAGATCTGGGGTGTGAATCTTTTGTGTGAATACACCCCGGAATCCACCTAGCCAGATACTCTCGATATTGACAAGCAGGTCCTTCAGTCGAGCATCCAGAGCAGCCCGAGCTTCCCACCATTCAGACTTGGCTCCTTTGCGGGACATGTCTTGTGCGTCATGGGTCGAATAATTAGCCAGCGCAACGATGTCTTGTAATTCCGTCTTGGCCTGGTTGAATCCGAAGATTTCTTCATCAGCGTCTCGAGAGTTGTGCCTATCCAACGGTAAGATTAGAATGAATGGACTTTGTCCCGCTCGAATTTTCGATATCCGTATCTCGTCTCGCGATTCACTCAATGATAAAGAGATGACATTCCAGGACGCAGGGATAATATCAATATACTCTTTCTGAAAGCTGGAGAATTCCAACGATTTGCTGATTGACAGGCTTTGCGGGGCAGCAAAATCATCGCCTTTGGGCCAATCAACCACATCTTGAGTAATGGCGAGTTGTCGCTCCACCCGAATGGCCAGGCTCTCCCTCATCATTGCAATTGTTCTTCCCAATTCTACATACACATTATAAGTAACCGCCATGCAAAGCTGCTCTGATAGACTTACCTGTCATATAGACCACAAAAGTCGAGCTGGTGCCATTACAGGGTTCTGATGATGTGATGGCAGAGAGCATCGTTAGCGTCTTTGCCATGATATCTGCCATTGAATGTATGCTTGTAGTTGTCCCTACCGCCGTTGCCAATGTGCATATTTTGTTGATGCCATCTTGCGCGTGGTGAAGGGACTCGATATAGTCAGCGGGCAGAGGACTGCGCGACCGTCTTGGTTTTCGGACCGGCGCCTTTGAAGGCTGCTTTCTTGTAGGGGTGATATTGTTAATCTTCTGAGGGCTTCGCTCGAAGCGGTCCCCCAAAGATCCCGTCGATGGATGAGAGACTGTCGATTCTGGGAGGATGCCGAAAACAGGATCGCCGACCATTCGCTCCAAACCCTGTCGAAGACATAGACGTGCAGCTAATACCTCGTGCGAGACATAGTCCTGGGCCAAACCTAAATGTAGTGCAGCTTCGAGTAGAAGTGGAAGGGCTGATTCGGGACTGCGCCCACACATTGCTGCGAAGGCACGCTGTCGAAGCATATCACCCTTCAGTCGGGATAACGTGGATATCTCGCTCGCTATCCCGCTCTTGTTCGCTGGATCAGCCGATTTTGCCTCTGCAACGGGCTTACTGCCAGGTCTCTTTGCCGGCAAACGCCGTTTCGTTCGCGGCCGCCGAGTGGGCCCATTATCTTGCAAAGTCAGCTCATTTATCTGAGCATTCAAGCTTTTGTCCACTGGCCCTTGATGAACGCGACTGTCGACGTAGTTAGCCGACATTAGCGTATCAAGTGTCTGCTCACAAAGAACAACGGCAGACTCTCCGAGGCGCCCCTGTTCTTGTGGTGGGTGCATGCTTGCTAAATGCAGCTGGAGTGCAGCGAAGTGTCTGTCACGCCGAAGGAAAGATGTGGTCTGTTGAGCTTGTCCTAATAGCTTAGCCCCCTGTTCACGGCTTCCACTACGGACAAAGTAATTGCCGAGTTGGGCAAGGGATTGACTCTTCAATGATACGGCATTCACAGCTTCCGCGATCTTTTGACCTTGCTCGCAATAGTATCGTGCTTCGGAGAACAGCCCCTCATGGGCATAGATCTGAGATAGTTGATGTAGACCACGGAACAATCGTGGTACGAGGGGCCAAAATAATACGGCTCGCAACGCAGCATAAGTTGTAGGTACTGCTTGAGGCTTAGAGATAGACAGTTCAGATATGGAGTCTGCAAGCGTATCGATAGGACCATCTGAAGGCTTCATAAAATTTGATACGGGCGCTTTGCTACATGAACGCTCCATAGTAGCCCAAGCCCGGCGGTTGAGCTTTACTCCTTTTCGGGAAAGCAGCAGTGCCTTCGGAAGTTGACCTTTGGCAGCAGCCAAAGATGACTGGACTTGCGCCACGTCTGCAAGCATCTGGATCATCCTACTACGTTCTGTGGTAGTCGTCCTCTGTGCGCTTTTGTCATTTGGTTCAGCTCTGAAATGTTCTTGTGCCTCGCTGAGGTGCTGTTCGCTGTTACATATTAGCACCACTCAGAGAAAACCGTGAAAGTTCTCACCTTTTGGCAAAGTTACCCGTTTCCAGGGCATATTCGGCATATGCAAGATGCCAATCCATGCGAGCAACTGATGGAACACCCCCAGTGTCTATATATTTTTGAGCCTTCTGCAGGACCGGACCGGCTTTTCCAGGATATCCGAGTCTCACATACTGCAACCCAAGAGCTGATAATTTGAGTACCAGGGTACAACAACTAGTAGATGTTTCCGCTTCCCGCAAGCTGACAAGTATATGTAGTACTGACAGCCTCGTACAATCAATACCCTGCAGTTCGAGATATTCTGCGAGGAGCTCAAGCTGGTTCAGCCAATCAGACATGTCAATTACTCGAGTCTGGAGTAGCGTCCAAGTAGGGCAGTCATGTATTAATCTGGTCCACTCCGCGAGCCTAGTGTCGATGGTCTTGACGTTGGGTATCTCTTCGTGGTACACAAAAGAGATGTCTCGGGAAGCAACTAAGTGTGGAATAAATTGCTCCAGACCTACATCAAAGCCAAGGGATTGTATTTCTGGTGGCACGATTTGCTCTTTAGAAAGTCGATCAAGCAGTTCACAATCGAGAAGCGTGGGATAAACCGACTGAAGTTGAAAGCATTGATTTGCCACACGAAAACGCCGGATTGGAAATTCCGCCCTCGTATAGACTGCTAATATTGAGAAGATGAGTCCTTGAACTGCCATGCATAGTCGAGCTGATGCACCTTGTAAGCGCAAAATGGATATCACAGCACTGAGTTGCTGCTCAAGCAGCACACCACGCTCATTGCATGATAGTGTGCTATTGTCGAATATTAAGGAGGAATGTGGTACCTCGTCGCCTATTTTTGTTGTTATTCTAGCATAGGCAAGCAATAAACGGCCAAAGAGAGCCTGATTGCTATCGCTATCAAAAAGCAATGGTACTGGTCTTGTAGCAGCAGCTTGCGCCGCTATTCGAAGGCAGCCAGTGTCTACCTGCAAATGTAGGGCCTCAGCATAAGCGTCGCTAGCTCTGTTGAAGTCTCGAGATGACTCGTGTAACATTCCCAGCTTCTCAAGTTTTATCGGTACTATAGCAGCGATCTTCTCGGCAATAGGTCGATTTTTAACAAAATCTATGGACGTCCGAAGGTTTGCCATCAGCTTTTTGGCATCCATTGCAATTCTTTTAGCGTGAAGATAGCGGTACCAGTACGCATTGGATAACGACACAAAGACGCCTGATTTGCAGTCACTCTTTGGTGTTTCCGGCATTATATTCGATTCGGGGTTTTCAAGGCTCAGAGCAAGCCTCAGACAGTCTTGGAGTCCCCTGTCTATTCGTTCCCAGTCTTCCGCGCTACTTGCGACGCAATATCTTGCGAGGGCAACGATCGACTCGATGAACGGGTTCGAAACTTCGGTTGCCAGCCTCAAGCGTTGCAAGTGCCTTAATCCCACTTTTGCACTACTACCATGACCTGGATCTTTACCAATATACCGAATCAAAAAACGGATACCCAGCATTAAGACTTTGGAGCACTGATTGACAGTCTCAACTGGCCATGATATTTCTTCGGGTTTGGGTGATACGTGGGTATCATGCAGGACGGAGAATACAGTTCTCCGGAGGCTTGCTACTGCCACCAGCAGTTCGTCCAAATCTGTCGAATCACCAGGTAGATCACCCTCAAGATCCTCTACGGCCTCCTTGAGCGTTAAGACAAGAGCGTCTTCTTGGCAATGTCCTGGGGAATGTCTGCCGCAGACACGGATCTGCAATGTCGCAATCCGACAGGCTAAGGTACACATTCGAGCTTTTGAGGCCCCATTTCTTGCTAATAGTTCACTAGACTTTTTAATCCAGTTCAGAGCTTCGTCATAGTTTGAGCTGTCTTGCGCTAGGTCTGCTAGTATCTGATATAATGTAGTGAGTGGCTGGTCGAGTATCAGGTTGTCACGGTTTGTCGTGATATGAATATGGTTACAAAGTGATTGAAAAGCAGCCTTGACTATGTTATATTTTGTTTCACGATCTGATATAGAGCGTCGAAGGAAGCAGGCTAAACATCGTGCGAACGGCTCAAGTATCTCTTTGACCATGTCACTTTGGTGACCGGCTAGTTTCCACCATCTTGAGCGGACTTCGAGAGCTAATAGTTGAAATTGAAGGGCGACCGAGGGAGAAATACTCTGCGGATTGGATGGTTTTTCGTCTTCTGAAGACGAGATGCTAGGGCAGAGAGATAAAAGTAATTGGGACAATGATGCCAGTTGGTGAGCGGCGGTTGCTTGTGTTGTAGGAAGTTTTCTGTCTATCTGGGCCTGGATCAGGTTTCCAGGAGAATACGGCACGGACAGTTGAAGATGCCCAAGTGCGGCTTCAGTAACCTTCGGGTTGGCCTTGGAGGCAATAAGCTTGAGAGACTGTAGTTGCGAAGATACTAATAATGCTAAGAGCGGTCCACTAGCATTGACATTCTCAAACTTGAGCAAGCCCGATAGTGTCTCTTTCTTTGCGGACGGTTCTTCGGCTGACAACAGACTTCGGTTGCTTAATAGACCCGCATTGTCCGCTGAGGCTGATATTGCATAAACCTTTAGCCTTTCCATTAGTATACGAAGCTCCTTTACCGCCAAGTCATCTAGGCCTAAAGCTATGAGCTTGCCGATCAATGCAGACATGCCATTTTCCAGTTGGAGATAAGGCATCTCAAGTCCGTAGCTCTTCTGCGCAGTCATCGATCGAAGGGTAGCGAATGCTATACGTGCACATTCTGCTTGAGCTGTAATGCCTGATGTTTCTTTCGACGAAACGCCGGAAGAGGAGCGCCGCAATGATCGTGATCTCTCGGGTGTGCTTGATATACGATTGATACATAGCGACTGTAGCGGCAGATGATTTCCATTTTCAGAACTATTGGATAGGGAATTATTGGACGAGCTTTTCGGCAGAGATGGCTTATGCTTCTGAGCGAGCTTTGGAGGCGATCTTTTGATAGCGTCGGTGAGGGCCTTAATTGTTACATTGACAACCTCCGTCGCGAGATTAAATCTCTCCTGAGGTAGCATGATATCCACTGTAGCCTCGGGAACCTGCAGAATCGCGACCTCAGGCCGTTTCCTCGGTCTGTTGCACGGTATCTTCGTCGTTTGTGCAGCCGGCGGCAGTATCCTCGTTCTTCGGCCATTGGTGACAGACTTTATCTGCGGATCCACAGGAGGCTTCTCCAGTAGCAAGACAGATTTCAGAGAGTCCACCGTAGCTGAAGTACATGTCGCCGTTGACCCTACGGCACGCTTGATATTCGCCGCCTGTGCTGGCAGCTCTTTTCGGGTCATCTTAATCTTATAGAGAATGGAATCTCGTAATAAGAGCTATTCTTCAGCAAAGAAGCCATCTTTGCTGTCCAGGAGGTGCTGCTCTGTATAAATGTGATGTAATGAAGTATGCTCTACGTCGATGTCGGGTATTTACTCAGTTGTCGAGTAAACAAACAGACAGTAGGGCTGAAATAAGCACTCGGCTCAATTACCTCTTCAATCCGACATGTGCTACCGATTTCTCTCGATACTTAGGACAACGGCAATTCCAATGGCCTGTATGCAAGCACAGCAACGGCTGAAAACATGTTCCGCGTTATCGGCTCACCTATTGAGATCTTCGAAGCCCCGTAGTGCTTTTTTGGCATCTCTGCCGCAGTCTCACAGAAACCATGCCTCTTCGACGGAATCATTACCTAGAATCACACAGCCATCATTGTGGCATTCGATTGTGCCCAAGTTCCTCCGAACACCTCAGACGTCGAACACACGCATAAAGAACCCAAGCCAAAAGGAGTGGAATCCTGCAACATTCTTCATAATCATTTTCTTGCTCATTGGATCGAACGCCATACAAATGATTGCGTTGAAGCACGAATTCACAAACTTCAGCCGAAAGGCTGACGCTCAGATCGGTCTCTTAAAGGACGTCCTCGGGAGGCTGCAGCGAGGGGAAGACGTAGATGTCGAAGGATTGCTAGGCACAGGCGACAGGGAGAAGGAAAGGGAATGGGAAGATGGTAGGTTCTCCACCAGACCTATGGCCTAAGTCGCAGTTGCATGGCTTCTAGTATATATACGCTAAGCTCTTTATCAATGTAGTCTTACACGAGATCGAGGAGGAGGACCGTCTTTGGCAGTCAAAGGCGAAAAACAAGCAGCGAGAGCGAAAGAAGGCAATAAAAGAAGCAAAGGAAGAGGCTGTCCAGGAGCGTCCCGTGTTAACCCCAAAATGGCCTGGTATCAGTACCGCTACTCCTTCGGTTGACACAAAATCGAATGACAAAGAAGTCGCAGCTGGAGCAGCACGTCCAGGCTTCTACTGATTTGATTTTACTACCAAGCTTCACCCACCATGAACTGGCTTTCTCATGCAAGTATAATAGACCGCGCTAGAGACGCTGAATCTCATTCCGTCAAGGGGCCTACCGACTACCGCTTAACGACTCTGTTGGCGGCTAGACTGACGCTCTGTGGGCCATAACTACGCGGCTGTTCCCCAACTATATGACCAAATCGCGTGATAGAAGCTTTAGACGAGTTCCGCCCCACGCACACGATGGAATCGGAAATACTGGCTGAAGCCTGGAGTCTGGTCCGCGGCCCGATTGGCCTACAGCTCAGCATCATCCATCAGAAGCTTTTGACACTTTTCAGGAACCCGTAAAGCTATCATAGAAGTGTTTCTGTTCCATGATCATCAGATAATGGTTGAATGCCGGTAGAACTTCGAAACGTCATTGCCGTAACCTCGAACCAACAGTCAAATGTGTGACGAATACTCGTCCTAATAGTATCTTCTGTCCAGTGTCTGGTCAAAACGGATCACAATCACCAAATAGAGCTTTTGTGCACCAAACCTCAAGCGCAGCCAGCGGAAGTCTTACATAAGATGTACCTTGATCGATGATATGAACGGGTGCTGTTCTTCAAGGCGAACAGCCCTCAAAGGCACAGAACAAATGACAGCCTATAATGATCTACGACAAGAGTTGACAGAGCGTAGCGGAAGAAAGAATCAAGGAGAAACTTAGTGGCTGATTTTTTTTTGGCATGCGATCTAACCATGAAGACTGGATATGCTTCGGGGAAACTCAGACTTCAACCCAACGTATGGATACACAAAGTCCTGTGTGCGTGAATCTTTACCGATGTGTTTGTGAAGAACGAAGAAAGAGACCGATAATTGTACGCAAAACTTGCCTTGAGAGACAAGAAGCTCCTGGCTAATACCATCCTCCATTGCCGTTTCGCCACATCGACCACCGGAATGGCGATTAAACACCCTGACTCGTCAGAATCAACCAAGCTAATCTACTTTGCCCCCTCCCGCTCCCCACCATCCCCTACCCCCATCACACTCCCCACAAACTCCCGATACCGGAATACTTCCTCTCTCTTTCCCAGCCCTGACCCAATACCTTTGGAAAATTCCCTCCTTCCCTTAAAGCCCCCAACAACCTGCTCAACCTCCCTATCCGTCAATGCCCTTTCCCCCACCTCCGGACTTGTATGCAACAGCGCATCTCGCAATTCTCCTACATCGATCTGTCCGCTATCATCATCGTCAAAGGCTGCGAAGGCGTTCAGGAGTTCGGTCTGAGAAGAGAGGGGTGAGAGGAGAGATGAGAGGGTGTGGAGAAAGGAAGGCATGTTGAGGGTTTGGGGCTCCCCAGGGGGGAAGAATTGGGAGATTGTTTGGGGGTTGGAATCTTGGCCTGGTGGCAGGGTGGTGTCAGCAAGGATGGTGTGACGGAGTTCGGGGTTAAAAGAAGAACGGGAGTAGCTGACCCAGATTTGCGAGTACATCAACCACATCTTCGCGGTTCACTTGTCCATCGTTATCACGGTCTAGGACCTGAAACCCCTCTCTCATCTCGCGCACCTGCGACGGTGGCAATTTGGCTAGGGCATCGCCATTGATGGCCGTACGACTCATTGTTCCCAAAGTTTGGGCGGTCGTGCTTGTAGCCCCGCGCGTTGGCGATGGAGGGGGCTCGTGAGCCAGAGCTTGAGAAGGCGTAAGTACTCGGGGCGTCCAGCTACCATCGTTGGAGGTTGGGGTAATGGCATTCTGCTGAAGCTTTGAAGGCGATTGGAGGGGAGTATGCGCTTTTGTTGGGGATGGGGTGGGTGTGGTGGGGCGGACTGTGTTTGAGGGGGAGGCGGGCGATTCTGGTCGGCGGAAAGGAGAGGTACGTGGGGAGCCAAAGGAGAGAGGAGAGGGTTTGTAGGTTGATGGTAGCGACTGAGATCCAGCAGTAGGTCAGGGTTGGATTCCTCTCAATGATTAGGAGGGAAGAGTATTGTGAATTACTGACCATCGTGACGCCTGTTTTTTTTGGGCCAGGGAAAGTTCTGTGACGCTGATAGCTTGAGTCTCTCACTCTGTGCGGGGTCTAAATAACGAGGAGTAATTTCTTACTATAAACACTAAGGTGATATCGCATTGAAGTATCTGAGGATTGAAAGCGTCAACAATGACGAGCGTAAACAAACACTACGGGCCTTGATCCCTGTGCAGATGATTTTAGGGCTGGACCCTTTGACATGTACTACCTTGCCGGGGTAATTGTTGTTAACGCATTCGCTTAACCCCCTTGCTAGCTTCACTAGCTTCGAGCAAAGTATTCAGCTCCCCTTTCTCAGTCAGCTACTACGCACCTACGTACATCTA
>JAABUT010000153.1_pt1 | contig 126344 bp, 107 predicted proteins | sample 5559281 | NCBI WGS metagenome assembly JAABUT01 (sample SAMN10711880, study PRJNA513359) | rock metagenome | isolation source: Antarctica rocks | place: Antarctica: Victoria Land, Ricker Hills nord | collected 2016-01-04 | reverse complement strand
AGCATTGACGACTCGAACTGAAGTTGACTGACATTTCTATCAAGATGTTCATCGATCATCAAGCGCTCATCTCATTGATGAAAGACAAGAAGCTGAGTCGACGACAGATGCGCTGAATTCAGAAGCTAGCTGACTTCAACTTCAAGATAATGTATCGATCTGACAAACAGAACATTAAGATCGATGCATTAACTCGTCGAGCTGACTTCGTGCCTAGAGATCTCGACGATGAACGCATTCGATATCAAAGAACTACTATTCTGACATCAAATCGAATGAAGATCGCTGATCTAGAGAAGAATAACGATCAATCAATCTATAAACAGGTTCTTGAGACTAATGAGATTGACGAGAATTGTACGCTACTTCGCGAAGCAATAGCAAGAGACGAAGCACAATGCGAAGGCATCAAGCTGAAGAATTGTCGGGTTCAGGATGAAATCTTATACAAAGACAGTCAGCTATGAGTTTCGTTCAATGAACTTCTGCAACTGAATCTGATTCGTGAGATGCACGATCAACCCTCAATAGATCATTCCGATATTCTTAGAACGATGAAGATCATCAAACGAAACTACTATTGATCGTCTATGCGGAAAACGGTAGATCGATATATTCGAAACTGCTATGTATGTCAACGTTCAAAGGCATCAAGGGATAAATCAAACGACTTGCTTCAACCTCTATCTATACCTGAACAGCGATGGCAGAACATAGTCATGAACTTCATTATCGACCTACCTGATTCGTACGGCTACAACGCTATTCTGACTGTCATCTGCAGATTGTCGAAAGAAAGGCATTATATCTCTTGCATCACTGATGATGAAGGTACTACAGCCGAAAAGACAGCTGAAATGTTGCTTCAATGAATATATCGGACCCACGGTCTACCAAGCTTCATTGTATTCGATCGAGGTTCTCAGTTCACCTCCATCCTCTGGAAGTCCCTTTGCAAACGGCTGGGCATTTCTCTTCGGTTGTTCACCGCCTATCACCCCCAGACCGACGGCCAAAGCGAAAGAGCCAATCAGGATGTCGAGCGATACCTTCGTTCTTTCTGTTCGTATATGCAGGACGACTGGTCTAAGTGGCTACCCATGGTCGAGTTTGCCGACAATAACGCCTTGTCCTCAGCCATCTCCTTGACCCCCTTCTTCATGAACAAGGGCTTTCATCCTCGTATGAGCTTCGACCCTGACATCATCGAGTATGGAAGCACCCGCGAACGACTGCAGGCCGCTCGGGCCGAAGATATATCCGATCACATGAATAAGACACTGACCTTCGCTCGCGAAGCTCTGGCCAAAACACGGGAACAAATGGTGAATCAAGCTAACAAGCATAGAAAGGAGGTCAATTACGAGACCGGATCAAAGGTGTTTCTGGACAGACGGAACATCGTTACAGCGAGGTCCTTCAAAAAATTGGATGACAAGATGCTCGGCCCTTTCCAGATCATCGACCCCGTTGGCTCATCCTATAAATTGGAACTACCTGAGACTATGCGTATACACGATGTATTCCATTCAGAGCTTCTTCGTCCCGCCGCCAATGACCCCCTGCCTGGCCAGAAGAATGAACCCCCGGGGCCAATAGTGGTAAACGATGAAGACGAATGGGAAATCGATGATATACTGGACTCCCGACGCTATAGAAGACGGCTTCAATATCGGGTCAAATGGAAGGGCTATGACAACGACCTCAACTGGTATAACGCTGACGGCGACGAATTTATGAACGCTCAAGAGGTGGTTGACGACTTTCATACCAAATATCCAAGAAAAGCGCACTAAGGAACAACATTCATGCGGACATGAATAGTCAAGGGGGGGGGGTAATGTCACGATCCTAGCCTTCGCCTATCCTTCAACTAGCCTTCGCCTGGTTCCATCCTAATCGGGCCTAGCGGGAACCTGACCTAGGGGTGATGTCATTGAGTCCCTGCATCATATGTGTAAGGCGCCAACCCAATCGGGCCTAGCACAGGGCTGAGGAACACACATATAAGAACCGAGTTCTTTCCTATAGTTACTTTCCTTCCTTAGCATTTATCTATTAGTTAAATGACACCTCTATGACTCGCTCTAGGCCGGTTCCTAACACAGTAGAAAAAGATTAATTAATGATTAATAATATATCATTCATTAATTAATATGAAATTAACTTAATAGAATACAAAAATCACAATCATGTAACTCATGTTAAGAAGAAATTGAAGAATAATACAATTTTCGAATTATTTGTTGATTAATCATTAATTAGTCGTAGATTAATCATTATTATATTTTGAAATTTAATTACTTCGTGACTTCATAGTGAATAATTTTATTCATGTATAATTATGATGAATCAGATTAATGTTTAATCAATCAAATATTAATAAATAATTCATAGTAAAAATTAAATAATTTTTAAATTACCAATAGCTCAGGAAAGCGGAATTATGCCCATGGTCACCCGACCATGCTCGGACATTCTGCATGGTCGGCCGAGCTCTAGCGTGGGTCAGCCGACCTATAGTCTCCTTTAGCTCTGCAGACTTGACCAGCGGCTACTTAGGCGCTAGAACTAGTTCTAGCCAAAAACAAGCGAAGGCTGTTTCTAATATGGAAGTTGTCACAGTAGTTTCTCGACATGGCTTCATCCGATTCATCCGATTCATCTTCTCTCAGATTCAAGAAGTGAGTGCTCGTTCCCATAGAGCGAGCATGTTGTACCGATCGCCTTTCTATCAACTCTGGATATGGCATCTCAAGCCTATCTCACCAACGAAGCTGAAGCAGTGCTTAATATTAAATCAATCATAAACAAAACCCTCGACTTACCTCCCAGTAGCATTGAAGTTTTCGCATTGAACCCGCATTTCTTTGTCATCGGAACCTACCTCCTAGAACCAGAGACTGGTAAAGGTCCAATCGGAGATTCAGAAACTGCTCAGACCTCGACGGCGGAAACAATACGAAATGGGAGCCTGATACTAGGGTTGATAAACGAACGAAACACGGATGTGGCGTCTGCAACCCAAAGTCCAAACCGTCCAACCGCCAACAGAGAAATCATCCAATCACGAAATTCAACTACAGATATCAGCATTACCTTATTGCAGACATTGCCCACGCCCTATGCCGTCCTTGATCTACACTTCTCACCACACGATCCCAGCACCTGTGCTGTAGCCACAAGCACAGGTGCTGTCTGTTTCTTTACACTTGGCCTGATAAGCGGAGGCCACTTAACAAGCATCAAATCCATTCAGATAGCTGACTCGGTCTTGGTACTTTCGCTGGCCTGGAAGCCCTCTTCTTCTACGCCATCGATGATAGCAGCCTCACTATCGAGTGGTCAGATCGCGATATTTGATTACGAATTTCCTGATACCACCTTAAGAAAGGTACAAGCTCACTCCCTCGAGGTGTGGACGTTAGCTTGGTCATTACTACCAAGTACTGATGGAGCCGCAGTGCTGTACTCTGGTGGCGATGACTCGGCCTTGTGTAGGCATATTGAGTGTCTCCAAAATCAGGATGTGCAGATCGATGAAGAAGCTCAAGCTGAAGATGTATATGAACCACTAAACCGCGATGTAAAGACTCATAGTGCAGGCGTTACAGCGATCTTGCCCGTTCCAATGCTGGGCTCGAATGATCAAGAGCTTCTGCTGACAGGTAGCTACGATGAATATATCCGGCTTCTTGAACCCGCAGTAACAGGCAAGAGATCAAAGGTCCTTGCCGAGAAGCGGCTGGGCGGCGGTGTGTGGAGGCTGAAGCTCCTACGCAAAGTCGACTGCACCCTAGGTCAAGGAACGAGAATGAGTGTGCTAGCGAGCTGCATGCACGCTGGCGCAAGGGTTGTTGAAATCTCTCGGTCAATTGAAGGAACCTGGACAATTGCAGTTTTGGCTAAGTTCGAAGAGCATGAAAGCATGAACTATGCAAGTGGTGTTTGCACTCAGTTGGATGGGAACTTAGGAAACCCAATATTCTTGTCCACAAGCTTTTACGACCGAAAGCTTTGCATCTGGAATATTACAAATGATGACTAGGAGGTTCACTAAGCAGGTGCAGGGTTTGAATCACATCAATTTTGAATTTCTTCGTAGTAGAAGAAGAGAGAAATCTGCCCCAGCATACAGTACTTGAGGCTTGCCCAGGGCTGCCGCTTTAGCACGTGAGCGAACATCGATTGAGGTGGTATCCATGACTGGCGGAGACGGGGACGGAATATTCGAAGAGGCTGATGGCTGAATATATTCAACGGTACCCCAAATCCTCGACTTTTGCAAGCCACAGTGTTCATGCTTAGGATTATATGCAAAATAGTGAAGCAAAGCATGCGTCCGGACCTAAACTCATCCACCTCTGAAGGCAATTGCAGTTGGATTGCCTCAAGCCTCCACGCGGAATCTACACCTCTCTCCCGCAACGATTTCCAAACTCCCTTCAGCTGATTTCCATTCGGCGCCATCCGCTGTCTCAGCTAGGACTTCCTCCAGGTCCCCAATCATATATGCATGGTTCTGCACTTGCCCAACCCCGATCTCGTACTCCTCTCCTGGCTTCAAGAATTGCATGCCAATGGGAAAGAGCATTCGATATCTCTCAATGCCCTTGTCCTTGAACTTCTCGTAATCATAAGGCTCGTTGTACGGCCTGAACGAGACTTGTACGACGCTCGTCTCTCCTGGTCGCAGGCCCAGGAAGTCGTCTTTGTGCCTCTGTGTCAGTCTAGGTATAGGTGGGCCACATGTTGGGCCGTCAACGCGTGGAAGGTATTCCGGCCAGCCGCTGCTGGCATGGTTAAGCGTGAGGGCGCTTTGAAGATGAAGCGGCCACAAGCGGCTGTGTTTTAGGGCGATGGCAATTGGCTGAGAGTATTGGAGATTCAGATGCACCTCAAGCTGTGGTTTCTCAATGCTGGAGAAGGAGATGACAGGAGGTAGCTGGACGGTCCACATGAAGCCGAGGTGGCGAAGTGCTTGCCGAGACTGTGGAAGCCATCCTAAGTACCGTAGGCGCTGTTGATTACCACAGGAATACTCGGCGCATTTCGATAGCACACAGCAACCAGTTCAAAATCTCTCAACCGCCTCTTCCCTCATGCTCGCTCGCCTCAATCGCTTTCCTCAAGTCCTCCTTTCTCCCCTCCCTCCACTGCTTGTGCAATCCCTCAATCTTCCCACCCAGCATCACCGTTGTTCTAGACTCCAACAGAATCACAGCCCTCGCCACCGTGGCGCCCCTCAGAACAACCTTACACCCAATACTCATCCCCACCCCTACACCCTCCACGTTTTTCAATTCAATGCCATAAACCCTCTCACCTCGCGTGTCCTGTAGCAGTAACTTATGCGGTCCTCCTCCTATCCTCAGACCAATCGTACCAGGGTCGTCTGTGCCTTCTTCTGGGGCAGCGACCCGGATGATCTCCCTGCCCTTCGTTCCTTCTCCCCTCTCCAGTGCTTCAATGGCTTCGATCTGCTCCCATCGACTTTTGCTCATGTCCTCCACGTTGAGCACCTGTATCACCACTGAACCTTCTAGCCGCCGTTCTTTGATCCCGACATTGTGAATATCGGAGGGTAGGCAGGTGGATGGCGAGGGGAGGAGGGTGGTGGTTATGTCGGAAGCCAGGAGGCGGAAGAGAGCGGTTTGAGTCAGCGCAGGGAGGGGCGTGGTTGGTCGCTGAGACTGGAGGAAGGTATGAAGCCAGGTGGGTGTGGGTGTGAGGGATTTGGAGGTCGTAAGAGCGGCGGATATTTGGCTGGACAGGCCGCTTTGCGAAGACATGCTTCCAAGCGAAGGACGATGATGCTCGACCGATAGGTATGAAACAGATCTGAAAGCGCTCGGCTCCTTTACGGATCAGTCCTTGGGCAGCATCTTGAGCTTTTCCGAGTATGGTGGAGCAAAACAAGCCATCACAACGAGTCTCTGGGCGCGGGGAACATGGCGCCGACGTTCTCGATTATGATAGGTATTATGGGGGCAAATGATCAAATGCTGGTCGAAGTATGTCGAGTGAGAAATTTGAGGGAGGAGGCCATGTGGTGGTGGTGCAATGGGCTGGGGGGTTGGGGGGTTTGTAGAGGGTTTTTTGGTGGCGGTAGGGCTGCGTAGGGCTGCGTAAGGATTTTTCAATAGATGCAAGTGCAAAAAGAGCGCGATTTTGGGAGACGCGCCCTTGGCACGTTTTCGTGTGCCGAGGTACCCATTTAGGCTAGACTGATCCTTTAGCACAATCAGCGGCGGCCCGCTGCAGGTAGCCCTCCAGCTAAGCCTCTTCAAGCTTAGTTTATCAGTTCTAGCCTATCTACGCTTTGTGCTCTGACACTCACCTACTCCATAACTCCTTTCTTCATCCTTCACCCCTCACATCTATTCACCTCCCTTCCCCCAACCTGCAGAATGTCCACCATCACCTCCCCCCGCCCCATCCCCCCTTCCAATCTCACAACTCCCACCACTTCCTCCCGCCCCTCCCTCTCACTCTCCGATCTCGCCTCCCCTTCGCACGAAACCCCTTCCTCTATTTCCCACCAATCCTCCCTCCGGACAGCCTCCACCCACCGCAACCGTGTCGCCCTACGAGACTACTACGGCTTGAAGAGCGCAGCGCCTGTCGACGCGAGCAACGGCGCGCAGCACGCAGAGGAGTCGGATGTGAAAGATAGCGAGCTAGATAGGGAAGGTTTCGATGCGGAGGGGTATGTGAGGGGGTTGCTGGGGAGGGAGGGGATTGCAGGGTTACTAGGGGTGGAAGGGGGGTTGGTTGGCGGTACGTGCTATTTTGTCGACCCTTTGCGGTTTGGGTTATGGGTCTTTGTTCTTTGAGAGACTCTGGTGGAATGTGGACTGATGTGAAATTGGAGGGAGCAGAGATCAAAGGTCTAGATGGCGAGAGAAAGGCCTTGGTCTATGATAATTACTCCAAGCTTATCACAGCGACGGATACAATACGCAAGGTGCGACACCCCCAATCTACCCTTTCCCAATTTCTATTAAAACTAACCAACCCCCTCCCCCCAGATGCGCACCAATATGGCCCCCCTAACCCCCACCACCTCCACCCTCTCCCCCGCCATCTCGCACATAGCCGAAATCGCAACCTCCCTAGCGACCTCACTCCAAGAACCCCTTTCCGAATCCTCCCAACAGCGAGATCGTGAGGCGATGGAGAAGAAGCGCAGGCAGCAGGCGACAGTGAGGTGGGTGCTTGGTTCGCCTCGGCGGCTGCGGAAGTTGCTTGCGGAGGGAAAGAGGGAGGAGGCGGAGGCGCAGTGGGGAGAGGTGAAGGGGTTGTTGGGGAGGTGGGAGGGGGTGGAGGGGGTGAGGGAGGTTAGGGCAGAGTGTGTGGAGGTGATGGAGGAGAAAGGGGAGGAAGGGGGGAGTTAGATGGAGGGATGGTGTACAGTTTTCACGCATTGCAAATTAGTTGTCAATTTTAGAATTTTGCGATGATACCCAGCTAGACCAAAATAGAAAGACTTTACACTGCTGCGAGTGCCATGGAAGGTTGAGAATATGACTGCCGTTTGTATTGTACACCAGCACCCTAAACCAAGATCGGAAATCGCTATATGCTACGTCCGAGACTGACATCTCCACCTCTATCGACTCCTTTTCCTTTTCGCAATCATTAACCATACCCACATAATCATATCTCATCCCCCACCCTTTCAAGATAGTGCCTCCCACCCCTCCACCATCCACGGCGCGACCATAACAGCCCTCTGCGCATCATCCAGCCTTCCCGTCCCAGCATACGCCCTGCACAAATCTCCCGCATCCAGCGCGCCTCTCGGCGGCACAGCCTTGAGTGCCGTAAGCACCGCCATCTCCGCTGGATACGTCTCTTCCGTGCAGTCGGCCAGCAGCGCCCAGCTGTGGGGTTGGGAGGGCGCAAGCATGATGGCTGTTGTTGCTTCGAAGAGTTCTGCGGACTCTGGGGTTTCGCCTTCACTGGGGCTCAGGGTAGCGGTGGCGGTTAGCAGCTGCGCGAGTTTGCGCAGCTGCTGGTTGCTGAGGGATTCGTCAGTTTGCAGGTTTTTTAGGTCTGCCGTGACTACGTCGATGGTATCATGATCGTCGTCTAGTAGAGCAATAACTCCGAGAAGGGTGATTGCTCCGAAATGAGTGGGGTGCTTTTCGACACAGTCGAATAGCTGCTCTCGAGCGACGTTTCGTTCTTGGTGGCCGCCTTTGGCCCAGAGGACTTGTGCTAAGAGACACACTATATCAGGATCACCGCTGGTCTCTTTCAAGGCGTTCCGAAACATTTCGAGGGCTTTGTCCATTGATGCTTTATGATAGGAGGCTAAGCCAGCAGTCAGATGCGCCGAGAGTCTTGCCTTTCGTCGAGTCGCACTTTCCATTTCTTCGTCCGCAGAAAGGTCTAGTCCTGTTTCTGCGTTTTCTGCTGCAGACTCGTAGTCATGCTCTGCGAGATATGCCCGGCTCAGGTCCGTCTTAGCTTGGGCGAAGCGCGCAAGTGTCGTCCCAGATTCGGATGTTTCGTACTCAGTTTCAAGTTCTGTGCAAACAGATCTTAGACTGCTGACCGCAATGGCATAATCCCCTATTCGCTCAGAAAACAGGGAGGAGAGATGTTCGAAAGGCATATTAGTTGAGGTTTGGTAGTGAAGCTGATGTAAAGCAAAGAGGGGTTGGAGTATATTCGCGCAATTTGTGGATGAATTCGGGGGAGAAAGAAGATGGTCGAAGGTAGATAAAGTATACTGTCGTTTCGCTACGATAGAAGAGGCATCCGCGATCTCAAAGGCGTGAGCAAAGAGCTTTTGAGCTTCACCATTTTCACCCAGATCAGAAGCTAATAAACCCTGTCCAAGCCAGGCATGAGCATAGTCAGGATCCGTTGATTGCGCTCGAGTGAGAGCATCATTTGCGAGCTGATAGTCATTTTGAAATAGATATAGCGTCCCGAGGTTGGTCCACACCCGTGCATTTCTATCGTTCAGGAAAAGGCTGCGGATGAACGAATGCTGGGCCACCTTCGGGTTCAACTCAGTGGTTACTATACCAAGAGAGTTCCAAAACTCCGCATTGCCGGCTTCAAGCTCGATGGCTCGTTTAAAGCATTGCACAGAGGCTTTGAGGTATTTCAACGACTTCTTCTTAGATACCGGTCGAAACTCATCGAGATCGCACATATGTGCTCGATGTTCAGTCCAGCCAAGATTGTACCACGCAACGGCTCGGGCATGGAAGTCGTGGGAACAAGAGTGAATAGCACGCTTTTGAGCTAGAATCGCAGCATGCATACATCGCGTGAGAGCTAGCGTTGTTGTGCTCGTCTCAGTTGACAGCGAACGTAGCGCAGTTCTGCCGATACCGTCGATATCCGCCAGAAGATCGTACTCCTTATGGGATATGTCGGTTTCAAGCAATGATCGGAATTCAGCAACCGGAAGGTCTCCGGCGTATGCTTGAGCCAATGAGTATATCGAGAAGGCGTCACCAACAGCTTTCCAAAGGTTGAAAGCATCGCTACGTGATTTAGCGATATCCTTAGCAAGTCTCAATGCTCGCACCGCACCGTCTACGGCCCGTCCGAAGAAACCGAGCTCGATGCTTCTCCATGCGCCCTCAACAAGAGTCTGAAGAAGGGCTATAGAGACACCAAATTCAGCTGGTCTCGATGCCATAACGTCTTTATATCCGGCAATCGCAACGTCGTATTCGCCAAGTTCACGTCTAACATTAGCAAGCATGTACTTTGAAAACCATCTGCCATCTACACCGTCGAAGTCTGGGCTACCTTCCAGCCTCTGCGCCTGTTCAAAGGCTTTCGTAGCTGCAACATAACGGCCAGAGTTATGGTAGCTCTCACCCAGGCCAACCCAGCTATGGTAATCGTTAGGTGTGGACCTAAGCGCTGACTGGAATGACACTATGCTGTTGGGATAATCTTGATTGTTGAGCTGAACAACACCCAATGCGGCAAATGGCCAGCTTATTGCCTTTTTCCGTGAACCTGGGGCAGGTTTGGCCTTGCCGGACTCGATTACACGTTGCGCTACTACCTCAACCAAGTCCCATTCTGCGGAACTCGCAAATGACCTGGCGAGACGCTCTGCTGCCTCGATCTCGGATGCTGAAAGTTCAAAAGCCTTCTGGAAGCACTTGCGAGCGCGTTTCTTATCTTTTCCATAGTCTGCATAGTAAATGCCAAGGCTAGTGTACGCAGGTGCGAAATTCATGTCCGCTTGCAAAGACGCAAGAAACTGAGCGTATGCCCCATTGCGATTCCTGCGCGCTTCTTTTGACATTTCTCGGTTCCAGATGCATATACCAACGCGGTACAATGTTTCAGATCTCAGGGCTTTTGTCCGTCTTTCTGAGCCCTTCATTTGAGGAAGGCAAGCTTGAAGCTCTTGAAGACCTATGTTGAGATCGCCTTTGAGAGCTTTGCACCAAGCTACTTCTGCTTTGACCTTGAGATCTAGACTTCGCTCGAGGGCCCGATCCAGGAAGTCGACGGCCTCCGCGTAGTCTTCTTGTTCTTCAAGTATCAGTCCCACACCAATTAACGCTGAGGTATTGTTTGGTTTACGCCCCAGAATGTCGTCAAACAAGGCTCTAGCTTCGGAGTGGTGCCGAGGTGCCTGATACTGAACCAATGCAGTTGCCAGATTGATGTTCACAGCGTCAAGGATATTTGCTAGGTTCAGTCCAGAAAGTTGAGACTCGACCGCCAGTCGACTTTGAGCTTGCCTGGCCCTATCCACAACGCTGGCATACTCATCAAGGTATAGGAAGTATTCTCCCATGATACGGTGGGAGAGCATTGAAGACGGGCTATCTTCTACGCCTTCAGTCATTAAGAGAAGCCTGTCTTCGGCGGTCATGGACGCAGAAGTGTCGCCCTGGTCCTCATCCCCCACAGCGTGGGCCGCAGGTTGGGGGAAAGGGGATATGTCGCTTTCCAGATACCCTCGCAAAACCTTGCTTAGCCCATCGTCGGGAAAGAGTTCCATGAATTCCCTAAATAATCCGCTATCCATCTCTTCTAGTTTCTCAACATCCCTCCACTCCAAGACAATTTTCCAGGCTAGCGCAAAGGGGTGCTTCAGTATCACTAGCCCTTGAGCAAGATCTTGAACGCGCTTTCGCTTTTCGGTCTTCTTGGAGACTGGCACAACAGCCAACATATCGTACGCGTGCTGCAGGAGTTTCTCCTCATAAAGACGTCGTGATTCATCATTATTTGTCCAGTCAATGATATTTTGGTACCAATCTTCCAGACAGCTATCTTCGAAAACCTGTCTTTTAACATCTGCAGTCACCTGATCGATTTTCGCTCCCAGCCTTGTCCGCCGTTGTCCAATCTCCTTGTTGATCTTCTCCTTCTCCTCTGCCTCCGTAATATCCGCGATCTTGGTGTATGTATAAGCAGGATTGGGGATCCTTCCTTCAAGATAATCATATACGGTACTTGTAGGTAAGAGGATCTCCATTGCATGCTTATATTGTGATCGAGAGCCATGTTTCTTAGCGAAATCAGTATACTTATCTACGACCACTTGACAGCGTATCTTGTCATCCCTAGAACCCTCCATCCCATCAGCCGGAATAATTCTCCCTGCAACGCAACATCGAGTTCAATCCACGTACTCTTCCATGAACAATTCGGCCAGATGGATTGCAGCGTTATGGTACTCATTTAGCTTTTGCCCCGCTTGTTTCTCGTACAGAGTGATGAGACCTTGCCATGCCAATGCGTCGTCTCCCTTGATCTTAGTAGCCGCGTCGTATGCTTTTTCGGATTCTTCATATTGATTTTTCTTATCAAGGGCAAGGCCTTGGAAGACAGAACTACGGGAAGACAAACGGTCAATGACTGTAACAACCCTCACAGTAAAGTACTGCTTGAACATACGCATAATAGTTTTGTGGATCAACGGCCAGCACCTTGTTAGTGTGCTCTATAGCTTCGTCATATCTCTGGACATCCAAAGAGGCTTTCGCTGCCTTGAGAGCCACCTTGGTTGTGCTCATACTGCATGCAGAGCTGTATTGAAAACAAACATGTTACCGTTCATGTAGTATCTTGGGGCCTTTGGTACGACACTTCTACGAGCTGCTGTATCCCAGCAGTGTTGAGATCTTTTAATCGTCATATAAGGTACTCTTGTACGGAATACCTCGATCCATAACTGTTACCGCGCTACTGTAAGATTACGGAGCTCGGTTATACGGTCAACGGCCCGACTTGATCGCTGGTGCTAAACCTAAAGTAAGCGTCATGATGGAAGGCGTACGCAAGTACGCGTGATGATGGCGCACCTTCAATCAATATATTACACCAACTTGTACCTATACAACAGCTCGAGTGCTTCACGGATTGTAGAGTACACCCCTGTCCGACTGCTTACTTCGTCTAAGTACAGTCCCATCAGGACAAACAACAAAAGAGCTTTGAGAAGTTTCGGTTGTTCTCACGGAGCCTTAGCACATCAAAACGGCCCATGGCACCGCTACGATTAAGAATCGAGGGGCAACGATTTCGCGATAAGGAGAATCGAGAGGTCACTCTTCATGGAATCAATGTTGCTGGAGACGCCAAATTTCCGGCGTCTCCTGATGTCAACTCCCACACATCAGATCAGTTCTTTGAGGGAGATAATGTATCGTTTGTTGGGAGACCTTTTTCAATAGAAGACGCTCATACACACTTCGTCAGGTTGAGGAGATGGGGCTACAATACAATACGATATATATTCACGTGGGAAGCTATTGAACATGCTGGGCCTGGCAGATACGATGAGGACTGGATCCAGTATACCATAGAAGTCCTGCGGCTGGCAAAGAGCTATGGGTTCTATATCTTCATGGACCCCCATCAAGATGTTTGGTCAAGATTTACTGGCGGGTCCGGGGCTCCCATGTGGACTCTGTATGCAATGGGCCTGGATCCACACGCGTTTCTGGCCACGGAAGCTGCTTGGGTGCATAACACCTATCCGGAATCCGCCAACTACCCAAAAATGATATGGGCAACCAATTACACGCGCATGGCCTGCCAAGTCATCTTTACGTTGTTCTTTGCCGGCAAAGACTTTGCACCAAAGGCAATTATAGATGGCGTGAACATTCAGGATTATCTGCAAAATCACTTTGTAGAATCTTGTAGACATCTTGCCTTGCGAATACACGAAGCTGGTGACCTTGAAAATGACATTGTTATAGGATGGGAAAGCATAAACGAACCAAATCGAGGATTGTGCGGCTGGCAAGATCTTACAGTGATACCGTCAGAGCAAAAGCTGCAGAAGGGTACTTCACCCACTGCATGGCAAGCAATCCTAACAGGATCCGGCAGGTCTTGTGAGATTGATACCTGGGATTTTGGAGGACTGGGTCCTTATAAGTCCGGTACTACGCTCGTAGACCCGCAAGGAGAAACCATTTGGCTACCTGCTGATCATGACGATACCAAATATGATTGGAAACGGGACCCTGGCTGGAAGCTTGGCGAGTGTATTTGGGCACAACATGGCGTATGGGATCCCTCGAACGACCAGCTCCTGAAAAAGGACTATTTCGCTAAAGATCCCAAGACGGGAAAGAAAATGGACTATGAGTCTTTCACTAATAAATACTTCATGGACTACTATCGAAAGTATCGAAAAGCGATCAGGAGCATACATTCCGATGCAATTCTATTTTGCCAGCCACCAGTCTTGGAGATTCCGCCATCTATGAAGGACACTAAGGATGATGATCCGAACACGGTGTTTGCGCCGCACTTTTATGATGGAGTCACATTGATGATGAAGAAATGGTAAGTACCAAAAGCCAGGCGGAGGTTTTTCCGCTGACCTGAAAGGAACCGGTATTGGAACGTCGACGTATTTGGCCTACTCCGAGGAAGATATTTGTCGCCAGCCTTCGCGATCAAAGTTGGTGAAACAGCGATAAGAAACTGTTTTCGAGACCAGCTGTCTGCCATTCGGAAAGAAGGTGTCGAATACATGGGAGACCGTCCTTGTATCTTCACTGAAATTGGTATTCCATATGACATGGATGACAAATACGCGTACAAGACCGGCGACTTTTCAAGCCAGTCAGCGGCCATTGATGCAAACCATTTTGCTCTAGAAGGCAGTGGTGTCAATGGGTTTACTTGGTGGGTGTATATGACTACAGTAAGTGTCGGCATTCTGTGGGGCGTTATGGACATGCATTACTCATACATGCTGCAGAATAACCACGAATGGGGCGACCTGTGGAACGGCGAAGACCTTTCTATCTTTTCTCTTGAAGACAAGCCCCTGCCTCTTTCCCCTCGTCCGAACGATGCTGGTCAGAATTCGGTGAATGTTTCAACCATCTCGGTTGACAAAGATTCGCCCGCTTATTCAGAAAGCCGCTCTAGCAGCCAAGCGCCAGTGTCACAATCAAACCTTAAGAGTACTTTATCGATTCCATCAATATCACCTCAGCGCTCTAACACTCCATCGGGCATAGACAGCAATCCCGGATTCCGTGCGGCAGAGGCCTATGTCCGACCATCACCCATTGCTACAGTGGGCGATGTCACTTCATACGGCTTTGATTTACGCAATGCGACGTTCAATCTCTCGCTCGAGGCTCAGTCTGCTACTACGGAGGATGTTCCGACAGAGATTTTCCTCCCCGAGTTTCACTTCCCGCGCGATAACAGTGAGGTTGTCGTCAGTGGTGGCAAGTGGACCATTAGTGTTGATGATGCCGACGGTGGCATGACGCAGCGACTGCGATGGTGGCATGGCGTGGGCACTCAGACCATGACAGTCAAGGGTGTCAAGAGGAGGCAGGGCCTGGCTCTGGGAAAAGACGATGAGGAGGGCTACCTGGAGCAATGCCAACAGACCCGATGTACCCTCATGTGACGATCTGTCTAGCATTGGCGGCAGTCCGAATCCCTATTGTTCGACACAGATGTCAGCATCGTACTCACACAAAGTGCTCATCCACACCACGACAATGGCGATTTATAATTATCGATCTTAGCTTGGGTGTTTCGGGGTTTACGGATGTAGTGTTATCAAAAGCCGAGGCAAGTACAGGTCGTCACGTGGTTGTGCTGCCCGTGAACGGAAAGATCGGCACCAGATGGTCACCACACACCACACACCGCATACCGCACACTGCACTCGACCATAAGGTTCTTCCCCGCCATCTTTACTACACGTCATTATTCAATATCAATCATACTCACGCTCCTCTGTTCCTGCTTGTCCACTCATATCAAGACAGTTGTTGGCTCGCTGACAATGCAAAGATTCTTTCCGAGTATCCGGCGTCGCTCACCCTCGAGTTGCATTCCACATTCCTCTCATTTGTGTCTATTCACTGCTGTCGGTTGCTTTCGCGAAGATAGATATTTCAATACTTAGTAATCGTGAAGCTACGAGGCACTCAGCTTGCTTTGATTGCCACGAACGTTGTGTATGGTGTAGCCCTGACTGTTATGGTGCCTTTGTAAGCTGCTGTAGGGGGAATAGAATATCTACGAAATCTTTGCGGCCGGTGTTGTATGTCTTGAACATCTTTGTGTGCTATCTTGTTACGCTCTGTCGATATGTCTTCCTCCGATATTGAGAAGGAGTCACCTAAACCGGAACGTCCATCGTCACTGTCATCGTCGAGGAATTCCAACCCAGTGATCGCTTCGGTGCTTGGCTCTGTAGACCCAGAGAAGGCTCTGGCGCCCCAGCTCTCTCGAGCATCTACGAAGCCACCTTTGTCGCGCAAAGCCACCTCCGTAGGGACGACAGGGACTAACAATCCCGACTTCGAAGTGGATTGGGATGGCGAAGGTGATCCAACGAACCCAAGGAATTGGCCCATGTGGTACAAGGGCATGACTATAGGCTTTATATCTTGGAGCACCTGGGTTGTTGTTGTATATTCTACATCATATACCTCAGGAATACCTAAGATGATGCAAGAATTCAATGTATCTTCTGAACCAGTTGTCACCCTTGGAGTGACGACCTATCTTATTGGCCTCGCCGTTGGATCTGTTATTCTTGCTCCCATTTCTGAAACATACGGCCGGCGACCTGTATATATGGTCAGCGTATTAGCGTTTATGCTTCTGATCATTCCATGCGGTCTCGGCAATTCTCTCACCGAAGTGGTTGTCGTACGGTTTTTCGGCGCCGTCGCTGCAAGTGCTATGATTGCGAATGCACCGGGAACACTCACTGATATTGTCAACGACGAATATCGAGCCCTGGTATTTTCTATTTGGTCCATTGGGCCCCTTAACGGGCCTACCTTTGGTCCGATCATAGGTGAGCATGGCCACCTAACCCACTGAGACGGGACTAATATCAGTATAGGAGGCTTTTCAACGCAATACCTTGGCTGGAGATTCACCAATTGGATCGTCATGATGATTGCCGCTGTTGGATGGATATTCGTTTGCATTTTGAAAGAGACCTACGCGCCGACATTGTTAAAAAAAAAAGCCAGGCTTCGTAGAAAGGAGACGGGAGATGAAAGATACTGGTCGCGCTACGATGATCACAAGTTATCGTTTGCACAGCTTATGAAGACAAATCTGAGCCGCCCTTTTGTCATGCTAGTTACTGAGCCGATTTGCATATTCTGGGACGTATACATTGCAATCATCTACGGCATTCTCTATCTTTGCTTCGTGGCTTACCCCATTGTATTCACTGGGATTCGTCACTGGTCCCTTGGACTTTCAGGTCTTTCGTTTACTGGCTTGGCTGTTGGATGCTTTGTTATAATCTGCTCGGAGCCCCTGATCCGTCGTATGATCAATTCCCATGAGGTGGATCCGGAGACTGGAAAAGTGCGCCCGGAAGCCATGGTCAGCGTGGTATGCATCGCGGCCTTCTTGGTACCCATCGGAGAATTATGGTTTGCATGGACATGCACCCCACCAGTTCACTGGATCTGGCCTATCTTAGCTGGAATACCCTTCGGGGCTGGGAACACTGCCGTCTTCATCTACTCATCGAATTACCTGGCCCAGAGTTACGGTATCTACGCCGCCAGCGCCTTGGCTGGAAACGCAGTGATACGGTCTTTGCTTGGCGGGACATTACCGCTGGCGGGCCCAGCAATGTATGCTAAATTAAACCCACACTGGGCAGGGACTTTACTGGGCTTAATTCAGGTAGCAATTATACCGATTCCTTTGGTCTTCTGGAAATATGGGCATAAGATTAGGATGAAGAGCGCGCTGATTCAGAGCATGCAGAAAGACAAGGAGAGACTGGAAGGGAAGCGGGCTAGTGGTCTCGCACAAAGGCAAAGAAGAGAACGGGAGGATCTGGAAAGGGCCCCTTCGAATCTTGTATAAAGATGTCTCTTCGGTCTTAAGTCTATTCGGAAAGCTTACCCTGTTGTTCATCTCACCTCTTTGGTCCTGGAATCATTTCCCCTTCCCCATCATTATCCACCCATCCTCTCATCTCACTTGGGTCCACTAGCAGTGAATTTATGGGGAATGAAGATGGCATGATCGTTCAGCTCACCTACCTGCTTCTACATTCCTTCCCACTTCCTCCACCTTTAACGCAATCTGAACCTCCACTGGCTGTACTACTGGTGAATGTGTTGCGAATGGGGTTGGAAATGCCATCTTCAACCCCGGTTCTTATCTAATACTCGTGAATGCGTCGAGAATCAAGATGGAATTATGGCTCCCCCTCACCGTTCTGCGCCCAAATTCACCTCTTCTTCTCCATTATCTCAACACAATTTCTTATCGCATCTGCTGTCACTGCTCGTGAATGCGTTCCGAATGAAATTGGATGGTAATTCACCCCAGGGCGTGGTCATCCTGTACTATATAAACAGCGACTTTCTCCCCAAAACTTTCTTTCCTCATCAACACGAACAACATCCCTCTTCGTAATATATATACCGCACATGGGTCCCACCTTGTTACGCCTGTCATAACCTTGAATCTGTCATAATATATATCTCTATACACAATTTTCGCCCGTGTTGGTGAAGAAGGTGGGAGTCGTGCCTTAGATGCCGTGTCAGAGCCAGGGCAGCCTCTACTCTAAAGGAATCTCAAGCGTATTTTGCATCTCGGAATTATAGTGGGAGACCACTAGGACACGCCTTTTTGCACCCAATAACCCAGTGGTAGCCAGTGGAGAGAACATTGCCAATTTCTCAAGCCAAGGTTAGACATATTCATTTCATCTCCCATCAGCAAAGTCACTAATCTTTCATCAGCCCACCCCTTCAAACGGTTCGACCCAATACCAAAGCCTGTTCGCCATCATTCAACTAGCAGCGGAAAGGAGAAGTAGGAGGGAGAGGACATGGCTAAGACACTAGCGGCACTTTTAAATCACCAGTAGTAACAGGGAATATCGCAGGACTCTGAGATGGTTGCGGCGCTGGTGTATGATGTTGTGGGGATGATAATCGCAAAAGTCTTCCTTTTTCGAGATGCAATGGGGAAGACAAAGGTATAGAAGATTCAACAATCATCTCAGACTGCGCTAACTTGTATGAACCAGGCCCATGGATCGACAACATTACGCTTTTATATATATATCTGGAAGTCAGACGATTGGCACCGGTAATCTCGAAGAACGGACCACGACAGCTTCAAGGTCGTGTTCACCACGAAGCACAGTAGCACAGACTCGATCTGCCAACATGACTTCCTAGACGAGAGTGCCATGTCTGCGCTGCTACCGGCCTAGAGCAGTGTAACTTTTAAGACCATCCAGACTCCGTCAATTCAATGTTATACAGACTCTAGGAGACCTGATCATACTGGCGTCATTGCCACATATGATACGATTCAAAGGAACTACCTGTCTTCCCCGAAGTCTCCGCTCATCGCTTCAACAGGCTCTCGCAATGCCTCGTGGCTCGATTCGTTACGTCTTAAACTAAAGTATGACGATTCGAAAGCGGCAAACGAGGCGAAGCAATATCACCACCCAAAGGACTCCGTCTAAATGTCAAGCCGTCATAGAGGTAAGGCCTTCTTGACGGTGGTGAAATGGTGATGAGCAACGAAAAGTTTTCAGCGACTGTTCGTGGCCTATACCCGAAAAGAGAGACTTGATCACCAAGCAGGTTAAGCCTGATCCTGACTATCTGAGGGAAGCAGCGATTCTTGATTTAACCAAGGAGAGTGTTGTAATAAATCGGTCCAGACGAGGGAAAGACTCGACCTAGCTTGACCCGGATAGTACCGACTTCAGTGACCGGAAAGTCGATGATCTACATGATCAAGCAAGTAATGCTGGCCTGGGAGATGACGCAAATGACTGAAAAGCTCATCATGGCACCTTGGAAGTACTCAACGTCCAAGCGCAAGCAACTTAAGGACCTTGCCGCCGGAGAAGAATCTGACGTGCCCGTCAACGTCTCAAGGTACCGCTATGAGGAGAAGGGAAAAGGGTGCAAGAAAGGCCTTGAGTACGGTCTCTTTCATTCCGCGTTGTAAAGACCGCGAATAAATGCTAAATTTCCGGTGGAGACAAACTTGCTAAGAGACCTTAGAGAGCTCGAGTCCCGCCTGAGATTCGTAACATTACTCCCGGCTCATCAGGGAAGTATGAGCCCTTTCCGAGCCCTAGGACTTTGTCCTAGTGATAACTCTTTGACCTCAGAGACTATCCTTCTCATCAAACCCCACAGTAATGTCTGATCTGACCGAGCGTGGCGGAGGAATTCAAGCAGCGTGTTGAGCAAATTACCGAGCAAGTAAGCTATATTCGTTGCCCTGAAGTACCGTGTTCAGTTCCGCCTATTTACATCTGTCACCAGCGAACTGTGCTCAACCTTTCTCTTCCCTCGCACCTTCATTCCATCTAGCTTGTCAGCATAACGACAAATCTCTCGAACCAAGAGGGATTCTATCCTCGACCATGAGCACGGCTAACCGGAGATCGTGTCAATGCCGGAAGCGGATCCGGAAGTGGTAACTTGGATTCGTCATTAGCTATAAAAAAAATCGTCTGAGTCGTGGTGAAAATCAAAAATCAAAAATGAAGAGCTTCATGTATTCCTATCTTATATATGCCAACAAAGTCCGAGTGTACGCGTCGTTCCCGTTTGTGACGACTTTGGTGAGCGACAAGGTGCGGCAATTGAAATTGACCTGGGACGAGGGCTGCGGACGCGGATGAGTACAAAATCGAGGTGCTAGGGATCACTCATGTGAACGTGAAAAAAAGCTGTATGACTCGCCAACGGCAGTACTCAAGCGCAACCTGGTCGGATACCTTCACTTCAACTGTTATCCGACTCGGATCCTGAACCCAAGAAGCTCTCCCGCGTGCTCGTCGAGTAAAATGTGAAAGGTTAAGACCGAAGATGTAATAAGTTTCATCTGTCACTCAAGACGCACTACGGAGGGCAAGGGAGCGACGATGATGATCCTGATGATCATCGCGTGCAGCATTCCGACGAAATCAAGGGAATAAGGGCTCAAGGCATCTTATTCACCAGCTTGTGGTCTTCCTTCTCAAGGTTGGTTTGATAAGATCTCCCTTATCGTCTTCTCTTTACATCAACTTCTTTCAGATTAAAAAATCGCTGTCGGTTACCACATCTGAAGAGGACACATCAAGAGTCACTCGGCGTTCGAGTGGCAAAGAAAGATTTGGAGAGTGCTTTACGACGTTTGGAAGATCGGCTGACACCAATTCCCCTCACTTGCGCGGATTTCTTGCGACAGAGGACAGGCTTGAACGAGTTCAGCGAGAGCGACCGCAGCTAGCCCACGCCTAGCGATGATGAGCTCATCGATGACGAGGCTATTGAAGATAGAGACGTTGAGGAATTACCAATTTGGGTGGTGAAGAGAAGATGGTCGATCTTCGCAGGCGATATTACAAATACTGTGATATGTTCAGAGCCGAAAATCAGGTATGAGCGGATGGTGAAGTATACGTGTCGAAAACGCGATCGAAGACTGTCGCAAGTACGCTTTTTTATAACGAAGATTACCAAAGAAGCAAATATATAAGAACCAGATGATGTCAGGTTATAAAGAGCCAGTCATACCATTTATAAACGGGAAGAATCTGATGGGTAACTTCAATGAATATTTGAGCAGCTACAAGCTACACAAGCGGTCGATTCCGCTGAGTTTGGAAGTCCGATTCGGAATGGTCTGTTAATTCATGCTGAATGGGAACAATTGCCCAGTAATGCCGAATGTGCGCTGCGTCTGAGTGTACGATGAATTAGACAAAGCTGAAGTTTGATGTTCGGCCATCAGACTTGTTCGCTTGTTGGTCGCTTAAACGGCCGAGATCCTAAGTCACTGAATGTCAGCAGTCTCGAAGCGTTTCGAAAAGACGGCGCTCGTGAGAAGGCTTACGCGAAGAAGAAGAAGGCGGCGGTGGAGCAGCAAGACGAAGATAGTTCACCAGGGACCTGATGAAATAGAGGTTATCTTTCGCACAATCCTCAGTATCTGCGATGCATTACACAAGGCTTGGGCGTATTGAAAAACCCACGAGCTCCAGCAACTGCGACTTATATCCACAGACCACGAGATTTTCTCAAAGACTTTTGAGGTCGCTCTTAGGGCATGGCAGAAGGCCCCAGCAGCGCCGGGTCGAAAGCGATATATTCGAGAGAAGGAATGAAAGAGGTCGATATTACCAAAAGCGAAGAGACCTGGTTATACGCTTTCCCATGTAGATCCTCCATCTGCTCCAACAGGCTACCTAGTACTGGGCAGTAATCAAAAATGACCGGATAATATGCTTTCACGATCCCAAGGGATTGCAGAATGCGTACAGTCAACGTTTTCTATGAAACGTTCAAAGCATATACCGGTTAATACTCCACCATTAAACCACCTCCCCAAAGGAAAAAGGCGATTCACCTAATCATGACCTCGAAATAACCCAACCGAAACTTCATCAAGCCAATACGGACAACAAAAACCTTGCCAAGACCCTCAAGTCGACCTTGATACTTTTTTAAATTTGATAAGTTAGTAAAAAGCTTTAGATACATTTTGTTGAAGGCACTTTTTAGTTTTCTCGATCGATGGTTTTCGACCCAGAGTATCTGAAGGAAAGCACAAAGAGCTCAAAGTTTCTATCTCAAGAATCACACGTCAGAAGTATGAACGCTTTTATCCAAGATTGGAATCTGTATGTTCTCAAGATCAGCTAGATCATAACCGTACAAACCACAAGGCGTGGATATTGAGCACCAATGCGGTCAATAACTGGGGATCAAGCGACGTCAACGACAACGAGGTGGAGATCCTGCCGGCAATGCCAGCGGACGTTGACAAGTGGGAACTGCAATCCGTGTCTTCCTCCCACGGTCATCCTAGGCATGCACCACCGAATGTAGCAGTGGTGGAGGGAGGTAACAAAGGGAAGGTTGGCAACCGACGGCTACACTCACAGCATAACCCCCGAAATGTTCAACAAGGCCGATTCAAAGAAATCGGGACTTAAGTGGGTGGACCAACCATGCTTGGCAGGAGGTGTGCGCATCTCCATGCCAAATATACCCCGCGGAAACAAGGGAAGCTCCGGCGAAGAGAGAATCGCGGTCTCCACCTACCACACCGCAGTCTCAAAAGACGGGGTAAATCTGGAGATCAGGGAATGCGGGACAAAGGACGAGGTGGCAGCTGCGCTGCGGGACCAACGGTCCCCGAATGCAACACCGTCCGGCCTGGAAAACGATAAACATGAAGGATTGCCCTTCCGTCATCCTGCGACTGTTGGGATACGGGGAATCAGCTCCACGTCGGATGCACTAATGGGCCTACGAAGTTGGGACTCGGTCGAAGTGCTAGAGGAAAGGGACCTTCTCTTCAGCCAGGACCTACCTCAGGTCAGGGAAATGATTGAGTTCTGTCGGAACTCTTCGTTGGCCCAGGTAAAAAGAGCACATGAGAGGATGAGGGAGGTGGAAATTGCGGCCTTCGGGCCTATTTATAGATTCCTTTTCGGCATGTAGATAGCAGCACACACATACACACGTTTTACAGTACCTTTCCACTAGTACGATCATCGCACGTGACCGTTGTTTGCTCACTCTGTTGCTTCTACAGCTCCCTATACCGCACCTGTACCCTATCCCTCGACATTCGGACTAGTGAGGGTGAAGGAATCGAAATGCCATATTTGATCAGCGCCAGCAATAGGTAAAGGTCTTAGTGCTTGCTCCTGAGCCGAAATGATTCATGAGAATGACAGCGAGGAACCTTAGCAATTGGAAGGATAAAGATTTTCCGGTGTGAGTGGGAAGGTTAGATCGAGACTCAGCTGGCCGGCAAAACGTAGAAGCTTCCAGTACGTATAATGGCGGTGCATATATGCAGGACTCCGGTCAACTGTTCGTTGGACGTGGCGGCGTTGAGGAACGGCAGTGTATCCACTTGGAGGCCAGAAGTCCAGTCGATATTGGGGGACGTCTTTCGGTGAGGGACTCAGCTATGTACGTCTCGAATCATCAGTAGAGTAGTACTCTACTAGAAGTAAAGATCACGGAGTCCATATGCTCCATTCTCCTGGGTTTCTCATTGCTCATGCTTTGAATTCAACCTCGATGTGATAAAGATACGTGGCTGAGCCATTCGAAGCGTTCAATTTTCAATTCTTGATGCTGTACATGCCCGTTTTAGTTGATACCGACTCCGTGACTCTTTCAAAGAATCAATGAGGGTAACTGTTCGATTTGAATTTTCCATGTTTCTTTTTCGATTTCTCCTTGTTGCGCTTACCTTTCAATCAAAGCCCACTCGGTGACGTATGTAGATGCTCGCAACAATCCATCTATCAAGACCATCGCTTGTTTTGGAAGACAGCTACAGTACCCCTGCTTGGTGGGGTAGCTCCACAATGAAGTCACATATCAAAGTTCTCTGAGCTTCTGCCAATTCCACGTTCCCCTCTCATAACTTTCTTCAATCCTATAGTTTCTCGTTGCACTAAGCCTCAAAATCTGTTCCCATACTCTGTGAAGCTTCCAAGTCCGCAAGAAAATAGCCTATACCCCACACCTCACAACCTTTCCGGCCATGGCATGGCGCTCCTCAGGCTCAACAAACGCCTCACTAATCGCCAACCTCACATCCAACGGCATCATTAAATCCGAGCGTATTCGCAACGCTATGCTCGCGGTACTTGCTCCCCATCTTACTCCTACGCCCCCCCCCCAAAGAAACCTGCACCCCGCACTCACTCCCAAATTTGGTCTTACCACCCAAAACAGGTCGATCGCGCCCACTATGCCCCCTCAGCGCCCTACATCGACTCCCCCCAACCCATCGGTCACAACGCCACAATATCCGCCCCACACATGCACGCCCACGCCCTCGAAACATGCCTCCCGCACATCCGCCCCACCGCGCGCATCCTAGACATCGGTTCCGGCTCCGGCTATCTAACGCACTGCTTCGCGAACCTGATCAGCGACGACGGTGGCAAAGTGGTCGGCCTGGAGCACATACCCGAACTGATCGAGCTGGCGAAGGAAAACATGGCAAAGAGCGAGGACGGGAGGAGGTTGCTAGAGACGGGCAAGGTGGAGTTTGTGCAAGGAGATGGGAGGCTAGGGTATGGAGGGAAGGAGGAGTGGGATGTTGTGCATGTTGGGGCTGCGGCGGAGAAGGTGGGGGAGGGGTTGTTGGGGGTGTTGAAGAGGGGCGGGAGGATGTTCATACCTGTCGAGGATGCGATGGGGTACCAGTATATTTGGGTTATTGATAAGAAAGAGGATGGGAGTGTGGAGAGAAAGAAGGAGTGGGGGGTCAGGTTTGTGCCGCTAACGGATGCGCCAAAGAAGTAGAGATCGCAGGTTTCGAGGCGAGGATGCTGGAGTTTCGATGATTAGACTGGATGTTAAAGGGCGTGAGGGTAGGCCAGGATTTGCAATAACGGAAAGGTTGAGAGTGCTGGTGTGCTCCTGGTGTACAGAAGTTATTGACTGTGTGAGTGACCTCCTAGGTCAACGGCGGCTTCCCGTCCTGGCATCGTGGGACGACTGGCGCCTACTCGGACATTAAAGGACGATGGGAATGCTAGGTGAATTTAGTACAAGAAGAGAGACTGTACATCAGCCCGACGCAAGCTGACAGTATTGAAGGCTTTCCCTGCACGGACAAATGTCTGTATATCTGGCCACTGAATAACGTACAATTAATACTTCAACAACTGAGAACGCTAGGAGTGGACATGTGTATGTAGGTACAATAAGAAACGAATCCGGGTTTCGCTAGAGATAAGCTTCACGCATCGACGAACGATTTCATATCTACGCAATAGGTTAGTACTAGAAAGGATGTAGAAACATATCGAGGCTTACTAGACAGCCAACTTAGATATTCTCTCTGCTCCTTGAAGTCGATGTACTCAGGCACCCAGAGCGCCAAAGCAGTGTTCACTCCCCTTTCGTCAAGGAATTTCTCAAGTAGTACCTGCAGATCCTCATCCAAGTTTCCGAACGGGGGTCCAGTGTATAAATTCCTCCTCGACCAGTCAAGATCCGCAGTCTTTGCATCAGCAAGCTCTGCTTTCGGAAAGTAGTAAATATTATCGATAACTATCTCTCCATCCTGCGCTATCGTCTCAATTTGCATAGCTCCTGGCTTCCCGGCCTTCTCGATCGTAACGTTGACCCTCGCCGGGAAGCTGGGCTCTTGTTCTCCGGCCTCTCCACTAGGGGATTCTTCGTCCATTAGTTCGGGCCGGTCGGCAGGCGCTACGCGGTCCTCTGGTGCTACATTAATGTTGCCCCCTCTTGTTTTGCCTTGGTTAATTGCCCCTTTAGTTTGGGCGCCGCCAGATTGGGTGTCTGTGGGTATGTCGGCACTGTCTTCGTCGTAGAGAGCTTTGTCTTCGGCGTATTGGTCTTCGTCTTGGTCGACGTTGTTGAGGTCGGCAATAGAAAAGGCAATGCGGATGCTGAAGAAGATCAACATCATATCGTGACATGAGCCGGTTTATGTAACTGAGTGGAAACGTACGATTCGTCACCAAATTGGCGGGTTAAGACGACTTCTTCATTTCCTGGAGTATCATGAAGCTGTGGTAGTTGAGCATCATGACCTTGACCGGTGACAGTACTAGCCTACCTCAAACGAGCTGTTGTCAAGAAAGTCTTGGATATTTATGGGTAGCTTTTCTGAATCCCTCATCTCCTTTTCCATTTGGAGCTCTGAGTCGAGCTTCGCTGAAAGTTCTTGGTCGACTACAGAATGTATTAGCCTGCACATCCTTATTCCGCGCCCTATCATACGTACCTTCACCTTGCTGCTCCCTGGCTATCCTTGACGTCGAAAAGGGTGCATATCTTGGTCTCGAAGCTACCTTCCAAGATTGTTGGAGTAATGAGGAGCGGCGCACAGTGGACAATGTCCGCCGCGAACACTGCGCCGAGACATTTGGCAACGATCGGGGTAATGCTCGTGTGAAGCTTCGTAGGGATAACATGGTGTAAATGGATTGGTGATACTGGAAGTGAGGAATGGAGATTTGCGATGGAGCAGTTAACGAAGCCAAGGTAGCTGGAAATATTTGCTGCTCAAATAATTTTATCGGCGACCGTATTCAGAACATCGCACCTGTATTCATTCACCTTGGAGCTTTGCCCGCAACATCCCTTTCACTCCAAGTCACTCCTTCACACTATTTAATTTCTTGAGACCCACGTAGTTCTATTTCCTTATTGTTTGCTTTGATAATGCTGTGTGACATATGGATGATGTTCAGCTAGCCTGTTGCGACACCACAGACTGACATTGAACGGGCAACATGTTCAATTTTACTCCATTGCTGGGCGCTCAATCCAGTTCACCAGCTTCACAGTCTTTGCTGGAGTTCGAAGGGGGTATCAAGGTCTTGATCGATGTCGGGTGGGACGCGAGCTTCGATGTAACACAACTGAAGAGCCTCGAGAGGTAGGTCCTTCGAAAGATCCCGGGATAAAGCTGGCAGAAATTATTTTGGCAGATATGGAGTGCCCTGTATTCTGTATAGATAGAAGCAATGCAACTATCTCTAATACTTGCATGATTATCTCCTGCCTTTGTCTTTAAGCTTACCTGGTCACTGAACTGACTGTTTTCTTGACTTCTAGGCATATTTCCAGTGTCTCCATTATACTGCTCACCCACGCGACTCCAGCTCACCTTGGAGCCTTTGCTCATTGCTGCAAACATATACCGCTTTTCGTACAAGTCCCAGTTTACGCAACTACACCAGTCATTTCCCTGGGGCGAACGTTACTACAAGACATCTACTCTTCTACTCCTCTTGCCTCCACTATCATACCGCAAAATGTCCTCTCAGAAACTTCATACTCCTATCAGACATCCAGCATAGACACATCTTTGCAGATCCTCCTACAACCACCTACATCAGAAGAGATTGCATCTTACTTCTCCTTGATACATCCCTTAAAATACTCGCAACCTCATCAACCTTTGCCGTCACCATTTTCTCCGCCTCTCAATGGTCTCACAATTACAGCTTATAGCGCAGGACATACACTCGGTGGTACACTATGGCATCTGCAACATGGGATGGAGTCAGTTGTCTATGCGGTGGACTGGAACCAAGTCCGAGAGAACGTTCTCAGTGGAGCTGCTTGGTTGGGAGGGTCCGCCGGCGGTGCAGAAGTCATCGAACAACTCCGCAAGCCGACAGCGTTGATTTGTAGCACGAAGGGAGCAGAGAGGAACCCCTTGGCTGGTGGGCGAAAAAAACGTGACGACATGCTCTTGGATATGATTCGCACAGCAGTGGGAAAAGGTGGAACGGTGTTGATACCTACGGACACAAGCGCAAGGGTCCTTGAGCTAGCCTATCTCCTCGAGCATGCGTGGCGAATAGAAGCCTCAAATAGCTCCAGTAACAGTCCTTTGAAAACGACAAAACTTTATCTCGCAAGCCGAAAGGCTGGGGCTACAATGAGATATGCACGGAGCATGCTTGAGTGGATGGATGAGAATGTTGTTCGAGAATTCGAGACAGAGGCAAACGGTGCTAGCAATCGGCAACACAAACGTACGGATAGCAAGCAAGCACCAAATCGCGAAAAGCAGGACCGCTTCAACCAAGCACCTGGAGTACCTAGTGCGCCCTTCGACTTCGAATTTCTGAAGCTGTTGGAACGCAGATCCCAGATAGAGAAGATAACATCAAGCAAAGCTGCTCGAGTAATCTTAGCGAGTGATTCCTCGCTGCAATGGGGTTTCTCAAGGGAGATCCTTCAACGAATAGCTGCAGACCCGTTAAACCTGATCATATTGACTGAGGACTACAGCTTTGGAACTGATAACGAAAGGAACCGTGGGCTAGGGAAGACCCTTTGGGAATGGTATATCGAGCGCACAGATGGCGTAGCCATGGAGATTGGTCTGGACGGTCAAAATTTGGAACAAGTGCATACTGGTGGTAAAGACCTGCGCTTTGAAGATGCGGAACGGATTTCCTTGGAAGGCAAGGAATTAGCGATATATCAGCAGTACCTTGCGACCCAGCGCCGGCTACAGGATACCCTACAAGCAGCTAACGGCACTAATCTTGAAACCTCTGCTGATGCCCTCGACGAGACATCTTCTACCTCCTCATCGTCTTCAGACGAGTCAGATCCCGAACGGCAGGGAAAAGCACTCAATACATCCGCTGCGGTGGCCCATTTCAACCGGAACAAAGTCGGTCTGGACAAAGAGACGCTCGGCGTCAATGTTCTACTTCGCCACCCCGGCGTTTACGATTATGATGTGCGCGGCAAGAAAGGCAGGGAGCAGATGTTTCCTTTCGTTAGTAAACGACGGCGCGGAGATGATCTTGGAGAATTCATTAGGCCAGAAGATTATCTACGAGCCGAAGAACGAGATGAGGTCGATGGTCAAGATATGCGCGATAGTGGACCCGGGAAACAGACAGGACTTGGTCAGAAAAGGAAATGGGAAGATTCCGGCTTCCAGAACGGCTTTGACGGCCGAGAATCGAATGGACCTATTAAACGAAGACAGCAAGGGCCAGCTTCAAGTAAGGAAACTCCGTCGAAAGTAACTAACGGTGATGTCGGCATCAACGGTCACAGAGGTTACGAAGAAGACGATATCTCAGAGGGTTCTGACGCAGAGCCTGAAGATGCTATTATCGGTCCTTCCAAGGTCGTATATAAATCGCGCTTGATCCAAAGCAACTTGAGGATTGCATTTGTAGATTTTGCAGGGCTCCATGATCAGCGAAGTTTGTCCATGTTGATCCCGCTCATACAACCAAGGAAGCTCATCCTAGTTGGTGGAACTACTTCGGAGACTACCTATCTTGCCGACGATTGTAAGCAGAAACTCAATTCACGGTTAAGGGATGCCATCGAAGGTTCCGCGAATATCGTCTTCACACCAGCTGTTGGTGAAACCGTAAATGCAAGTGTCGACACAAACGCGTGGACAGTAAAGCTGAGCGAAGCATTGGTAAGACGTCTCAATTGGCAGAACGTTAGAGACCTGGGCGTTGTGACTCTCATGGGTCTTCTGACGGCAACAACTGTGAATGAGCAGCCACAAGCAGAGGCGGTGAGCAAAAAGAGGCAGAAGTTGCTGAAAGAAGATTTGGATGAAACCAATGCGGTTGAAGTGCCTATGACCTACGAACAAACACCGGAGCTTGCACCCCTGCTCGATGTTCTTCCTGCAAGCATGGCGGCAGCTACACGCTCGATCGCCCAGCCATTACACGTTGGCGATCTTAGGTTAGCCGACCTTAGGAAGCTTCTTCAAGCCGGAGGGCACACAGCGGAGTTTCGAGGCGAAGGAACTCTGCTGATTGATGGACTTGTTGCGGTAAGGAAATCTGGCACTGGTAAAATTGAAGTTGAAAGCGGAGGCGTTCAATTGCCGGAATATCGAACGCGCAATTTGGAAGGGCCATTCTATGCTGTCAAGCGCAAGATTTACGAGGGTCTAGCAGTCATTGCTGGAGGATAGGATTGATTGCACGATTCATACCCAAGTTTCGAAATCTAAAAGAGTCATTCTAGGCTACACATTTCAAGATCAAAGAAGGACGAAGTCATACTAATCGATGAATGGCCATCCGAAATTGGCGACGCATGGGTTCAAGCAAACATTCTCCGCTACGGCGCTGGGTGTTGTGAGAATCTCTCAATCATCGTTTGGGATGAATTGCTCTCCTGAAACTGTTGTCGCGAGTCAGATGTGTGGTAACTGCGCTTCATCCAAAAAGAGCCAAATGTGTGGTCGCTGCATTTCAAGCAGAAGAGTCAAATGTGTGGTTCTGCATGGTGAAGCGCGAGTGTTTGAGAAGGAGTCACTCTTGACCGGTTCCCCACGGCTTTATAACCCGCCATTCCCCACTGCTTTCCTTTCTCCCTCTCTCTTTATCAACAGCTCCGGATACACAAGCCATTTTGTTCAAGCAAAGACCTACTTTGTCTAGCCCTCAGCTTTTACAGAGCACTGCTTTCGATTGAACGCATATCCTCAAGGTATCGACTACTAGTGGAAACTGCTTTCAAGGGGACATCCTCATCGACAAGGCCTCGACAACTCGAGAACTCAGGCACCATAACAAAAACCGTTATCCTATCTTACCTTGTTTAGATGTCTTCGCCACCACGCATCCACTATCTCACAATGTCCGGCGATCCCCCAAATGGTGGTGTCCCACCAGGTGTCTATTTTTCGGCACAACCACCACCAGGCTTTGTGGCCCCTCGCCCAGACATGCCTTGGGCTTCCTCTGCGGTTGACACGCCTTCCATGGGCGCTCCACCGCCGTACCAAGCGGTTCCGGATCCGCATCCTAGCTTCCCAGTGTGCTATGGGCCAGCCCTCAGGCGACCAGTTACGGTCGGCTCATTCCCGGGTTCTTATCCCCTTCCATGTCTGAACCCACCACCTACGCCCTCTTCCGCTGCAGCCACTTACTTCGTTCCGCCGGGGAGCAGCCTAAACGGTGTTACCCCCGACCTGGACGGCTTTGCCTACATCTTCCCCCCGGATGACGCACACACTACAATCAATTTTGCCGAGCCTCCAGCGCGGCCATGTGACAATGCCGATTCGCATGAACTCATCAATTGGTCGAGGCACAAGGTTCCAACGACCCTCACCGTCAGCCAATTGATTGAGCAACTGGGAGGTATCGGAGATGCCGATGGTGTCACTGAGATCTACGAGCAGGGTGACGGGAAGTGGGCGAAGGGCATGACTTACACGAAGAACGGCGAGCATGAGGACAAGATGTTGAAGGAGATTGGATGGACGAAAAGACGAGGAGACGAGGCGCCTCCAGTTTTCTTGTGCTGCAAGAGGGGTTGAATGATAGGGACTCAAGGATCGGGCATGGAGAATGGGATATGGCTGTCAGGGGAAACATAGACGGCGAGAATTTTCAGGGGAATGTCTCGGTATTTGCGTGCTTGGGTGTATGGTCAAGTTGTGTACGAACGAAGGGTGGATAGAAGACTCTTGGGGACTGATTCCTCAATACCGGCATGCATGCGTGCGATGTCCTTTGTCATTCCAAACATGTTGGACTTTGCCTATCTTTCCTGTCAGCGAATTTGATCCCGCTTCTTCTGTAGAGACTACATACTTAGATCTCGACATCTTCCGGAAACCTCGGGCTGTCTGAATAATTTAAACACCCCTTGGTTTTATCAAACCGCGCCACTGTCGACGTAATCGAATCGTGACTTACAGTAAGTAGTGCCACAGTATCTATCTATGCTTTTAAGTTCTACATACATAGAAGTGCTCCAGACTTAATTCCGGCAAAATGGCTTTGGACAACCTACTGTACTCGTACCTACATATGTACAGTACGTCTTCCTACTGTACAAGTAACCCCCATAAGCAGCACAAAACCCCAACCCCCAACCCACAGGCTTCCCGCTACAAACAAAAACAGCCAATTAGTTCTCTCTTTGCAGTCCCCACTCATCTGCCCCCATTTTCCCACACTTCTTCTTCAACCCTGCCTGCTCCCGATTAGAATCTCAACGCTTTCCCCCCGATAAGCGCTAGAGTTACAGTACAACTGAGTTTACTTATCGATCCAATCAGAACCCATTATCCCAATCCGGAAATACAGATTTCTTGGTCGAAAAATGAGCGATGCCAATGTAAACACGTCAAGCTTCTCAAAGACATGACCTGTTCTTATTCGACGCATATCATGGTATATCTACGTATCTATAGCTAGAGCTCACAACCGCCCCGAGTAAAACATGCCAAATCTCTCTACCACTAACTCTCCTTGCTCCCAAGCCAGAATAGCTACATCACTACCCACCAAATCCCACCCCATACAACAAAGATAGCACATACAGCGCACGATTTCAAAGTCCCCCACCCCATCCCCTCAGAAATTCTCCTTCCCCCACGCGTATCTGAAACCCGGCTCCGAATACATATTGCACTTGGTATGCAACTGACTGCCCAGCACCTTGGGCCCACAAAAGAAAACTCCCGCTTCAGCAGGCGCATGGAGCTTGCGGATCGATTTGAAGATAGCATCCCAATTCGGCCGGCCAAAGTTCGTAGGAGCGCGTAGGCCCGTTATTGTGTCCTGGTCCGCGGAGGCGTCGTTGATCATGATATTGGTGGCGTCGTCCAACATGATCTTTGCGGTGAGGTACTGGGAAGGTGGATTAGTTGAGGGTTTAGGAGTTTGCAGACAGGGAGACATACGGTGTGGATTTCGATCTGGCAGTCCATATCTTGCGCTTCAATCGCCATGAGCAATGAGCGAAACCACTCGAAAGAGCCAAAGTCTCGGCAGACCCAGAAGAAATACACCTTCCTCAGCCTCGTTTTCTGTTTGGGGTAGTTCATGCGGTACCAGATACTTTTGAGAATAGAAGCGAATGGCGTGACTCCAATTCCAGCCCCTACTAGAACAGCGATCTCATACTTGAAAACATCTTCGGATGCGCTTCCGAAAGGCCCATCAATGTATACCCGAGGGAGAATTTTCCTAATCGCAGGATCTACGTCCATTTTCGAGGCTTTTTCGTCGATACCCACCACGGCGGAAGCGTTGGGATTTTCCATATCTTTGCCGGTTTCGAATTTGCATCCCACTGATGCTGCCAAAGCGTTGGTGAAGTTGCCGACACATCGGATATGAACAGACAAATAATCTTCCTCAGGAGCGCTTGTGAGGGTGAAAGGATGGTATTGCCAGACTGATATTTCAGGGCAGCAAAGGAAGATGTACTGGGATAACTGATTAGCTTAAGGAATCAAATGGTTTCCGTCATCCATACCTGGCCAGCTCTCATCTTGGTTTTCTCCTTTTTAATCTGGATCTCGACTACTTTGCTCGGATGTTGAATGACTTTGGAAATGTAGGTCTTGTGCTTTCCACGGATCTCTCTTGCTACTCTTTCTAACAGGTATATAAATCCTCCATACATCCAGTACTGCCAAAACACACCAGTCCCAGAACAGAATGGTGCCGCGTCTGTTTTAATCATACAGAACGCCCCATGGACAGACCAGAAAACGAAGAATATGATAAAGAGATGGTGCGTGTACCAGAAACGTTCATAATTACCTTGTCGAGGCTTTCCTACGGACGTGGCAACGATGAGCATGAGGGTACAAAGCATGATGTATCCAGACCAACCAGGACCAGTGGCGAAGTTTGCAAGGACGAATCCTTTGAACCCTAGGTGGTTCTTGGCGGCCAATTGTGCAAAGTTATTCCAATGAGCGATTGTATGGATCCAGGTAAAAAACACAATCGACCAAGCCACCAGCTTGTGAAATGAAATACTTTTGTCGAACTGGATGATCCCGTTTAGTGGGGTCTGTCTCAGTAGCGAAATAAGCGTACGGCAGACAGGAAAGATCAGGATAGCAATGTCGAAGTGGAGGACCAAGGCAGCTGCTCTTGCTATCGAGTATGTTATTCCGAAGGTCGAACGAGCAGTGGCGAGGTTGTCCTTCATGTAGTAGTTGACGAAGCCGAACGCGAAGATCATAGTGTGTACCACAAAGAACATAGTAACAGAAAGTGCTTTGGAGCCCTTGTGGACCATCCAGCGGTCGAGCTTTTCCAACGGCCGCAGCTCTCTTGGAGGGTCCGCACCCATTTCACCAGACATCAGCATCCTCGTCAACGGTGGCCATCTCGACCTCCCCGCTTTCACCGAATATAAGTTACGCTGATCTAGTTGTTCCCCAGACGTTGTAGCCATAGTAGTGGTAGACTTATTGGTCGAAGACGTGGACAAGAACTGCAACGAGCGCAGGCGGCTGGGGACGAGAGAGCGGGAGAACCGATTTGGATAGTAGAAGTACTGCTTCGCTTGATGGTTAAAGAAAAAGTACTGAACGATTCCGCTAATTAAGAGAAAGAACTTTCTCGTTAGCAATCTCAACCATAGCTGTATGTGGCAGGAGCACCTTGCACTTACTGAAAAGCGGCCTGCGCGAAAGGTCCTGCCCTAACATATAAAGCAACTAAAGAGCTCCTTCTCGACACGGCCTTAATTAGGGGATAGTTACAAGAGTAAATCAGAAGTGACAGAAGATTACGAACAGAAGATCAATGCGTCGGCAACGAATAATGGAGTCAGTACTTGACGAATCTTTGAAAGGTTAGACCGGGCGACAGACATGACCAGCGTCACGGTTGGAAAGTTGCGCTGAGTAGTCTCTGAGTCGGGTTTCAAAGCTCATGGGATTCTCATGGCTGTCCAGCTGAATGGATATGCCGTAGACATGCTCTGCCTTCTTCTGGGAGCTATGAGGGGGGCTATCCAACAGAGACATTTTGCAGGCTCTGGAAGGAGCATTAAAAACGATATCAGTCGTGCTGCGCGGCTCCAAGTGTATCATCACCGGTAAGCTCAGAGCCTGTAACTTGGTGGAAGGAGGTTGTTGCTGTTTCATGCAAGCGATTAATTCATGCAACATTTCTGATTGGTTGATTAGTCACATTGACTCTTGACATTCAACTTCCAGCTCTTCCGAAATCTATAAGACGATATAATGGAGAAGTCCTTGCCGAACTCCATATCAACTACCTATATAAAAATGCAAGCTGCACGAGAGCCCTAGCAACTGGTAGTCCCTGCTTACGGCTCCCATCTGGTAACCCAGCACCCTATACATAGATATAAGCACTCCAGCATTCTAGAGCATAGACTCGTAGTTATAAAACCCTGTCATCGTAATATTATGCGGCAGCTATGACCAACAAGCCTCTTTACACCTATACAAGCAACAATGAGTGAGTTGAGTATCATCTGCCAGTGAGCTATAAAGGCTTAGGAGGACCATGATTATGCTGGCCTCTGGTGAAACCAATACTGACAGATAGCTATCATGTGAGTGGACGTGTAGATATGCTTGACGGGGAAGATACAATAGTAGGAGGAATAAGAATGCAACTTCCATAAAAATGTTAGGAGACAACGACGTTCGTCTTCCAACTCTTAGCCTCACATCTAAGTATTTGGGTTCAATCTTCGCAAGAAGGGTCGCAACTGGGAGGTATAAAATATTGATTGAGCGGCTTCAGTGACACAATGACTAGAAAAGTAGGAATCCATACAGACGGTTTCGAAAAAACTAACCCATGCTCTTTTAAGGCGAAGATAGGTAGGATCTTGCAATGATATTTATTGTTAGAGGCATCCGTAACGCTCAACCCTGTATCATAACCGGCTTGCATGCTAAAATCTGGACCGAGATAAGGAAACCATATCCCGCAAACTGCTCGTAAAGCCAAAGACATAAGAAATACGAAAGCCCTTTGCTGTGTGCTCTTAGTGACGCAAGATCACTCAAGCCAGCCTTTTCAAGTTGTAATCATTCGTACATGATCCCCCGAACTTTGTTGTTTGACCCCAGCATAACCCTAGAACTTCCAGACCCTTCTAGATAGCGTATTTCCTAGTCCACTCCCTAGCTGTAGATTCGTATCTTGAACGATCGGTCTTGTAGACGTGTGCGATTTCTGGAACCAAGGGGTCGTCTGGATTTGGGTCTGTGAGCATGGAGCAAATGGAGAGAAGGACTAGATGATTCGTGTTAGACCTCGAACGGATGCCGCAATTGCAACTTTACCGGGGAATGCGCATATTACCTTTAGAGATCGTCAACGCTGGACTCCACTGATCACGCAAGATATCCAAGCAGATGCTGCCATTAGAGTTGATGTTTGGGTGATAGATGCGGGTGGTGAAGTTGACTTTCGGAGGTTTGAATGGATAGTCGGTTGGGAAGTGGATGGCTAGGAAGAAGACACCGCCAGAGTATGGACTCTCACCCTAACGCTTTGTGTCAGTCGCTGGCTACACCTTCTCAGCGATTTCGCCTGGGGGATTTGATAGTTGCGAGGGCACTGCGGGGTAGGTGATAAGAGTTCACGTACAGGTCCCATAATGGTCGCTTGCCAATGAAACTATAAGGACAAGAAATATCAGTATTAATGAAAAGCACTGTGCCTGACTCTATGATGGCACGGCTTGTGCGGATCACAGATTGGGGGGTGCAGGCATAGAGCAAACCAGATCGTCACCGATGGGTCCCGCTGAGCATGATGAGGGAGGATCACTACAGGAAACTGGTTAGCTTTGAGGTTATCGGGCAAAACAAAATCGCAGAGATCGAGCCCAGGATCGTGGCCCAAGAATGATGTCGGCCCTTGACAAACGTACCGGCCTAGGTCCGTGAGTTCTTTGTTAATTCGCTTGAGAGCCATGTTGTATGTTGTGAGCCGGTACGAGATGGACGACTCAGACTTTGACTTTTCTTTAGGAGAGGGGTTCGAGTGGTGGAGCCGTGAACTTGTAGTCGAAGGGTGATAACTGAGAAGGCTTAGTTGAGGTGTGACTTACACTTAGTAAGTCAGAGACTTTAAGTCTATTTAAAGCCTTAAAGAATGCTTAGCGAGCGAACAATGACGCAGATTACTCTACGCAAAACGAGATCAATTACTGTTGACCCTCAGAATCGCACACAAAACGAAGTGTTTAGATAGAGTACTCACCGGGTGAAACTCGCCAGAAACGTGAAGCTTCATCACTCGCAGTTGTGGTGAAGCCCGTTCACATGCCCGTCTATGAGTCTTGGTAGTGTTGGTGAATGGCGTTAACAACACCATCGCCCCGAAAATGAAATTCAGAAAGTGTGTTGATTTCCGCACTTCGCAGTGTGCACATTCACTCAAATTTTTAATAGCGAGGCCTGCAGGAGGACCTCTCGGTTGTCTGTCTAGTCTTCCATCTCGTCCTTTCCTGAGCGCCACAAGCTCAACAGGTCTGCAAAGGTTTTCCCTATGGCATGGACGGATCATCTACATTCATTCCAAGTGGCAAGACAGCCTCATGAAGACCTCCGTTTCCAAGATATCGGTCCCTTCTATTACGAACTTCGTCAGGAGTCACGAATAGCCAAGTCCATAAACTTCTCAATGCTTACACACATATCAGATATAGGTAGCTGATGGATTCTGGGATCAAGAGATGCTGAGTGGTCTATCAGTCTCTATTTGCCAATTCGCATTCATGCACCAACTACCTTTAACTCGATATCTCGAATTTCGAAGGCTGTATTTGAATTCTGATCGAAGAGGGTCGATCCCTTCTTTCCGTCGAACTCAATCTCCTCTCAAGCCGTTGATATTACCTAGCCACCGAACTTTGGACCTGAAAACGTATCCAAGTCGTCAATACTACAATCGAAAGCATCGCGAAAAACTGATTTGTAGCTCTTCTCGATATACGCCCTAGATATACACAGATCATATCTTGGTCCAAAACTATCTACACAAATAAAGAAGGCTAGCATGGCCGTTTTCAATAGAAAATCTTTCCAAGCCGCGAGGCAAACTTTTCGAGCAAACCGGATAAAGAAGCTCATACAAACGCTTGAATGCCGGTAATGGCCCTTCCCAGAATCAACGCATGAATGTCACTTTGCCCTTCGTATGTTTGTACGACGAAGAGGTTGGCTACGTGCCTTCCAATCCCGTATTCGTCGCTGGCTGCATTGCCACCAAATATTTCTTGAAGTCTGTGGAAGTGTCAAAGTGACGTCGACCCAACTGGAAATTTGTATACTTACATTCTGCCGTTCACCAATGCTCGATCACAATTTTGCCTCTTGATCATCGAGATCATTTCAGGAGCCGCTTTACCTTCATCTTTTAGGCGACCAACTTGCGTCGCGGCAAGAGTACCGTATGTGGCGTCTGTGACTGCATCGGCCAATTTCTTTTGCACCAATTGGTACTTGGCAATTGGATTGTTCTTGAATTGCCGTCTCTCCAGGGCATATGTCCTGGCTCGTGCGATACAGTCTTCCAGGGCTCCCATCGTGCCCCAAGCAATACCGTATCTGGCGGAGTTGAGGCAGCTAAAAGGTCCCCTTAAGCCTTCCACTTCAGGGAACATGTTTGCCTCCGGAACTGGGCATTCGTCAAGCTGGATCATGCCAGTAGTCGAAGCACGAAGGCCATTCTTGTTTTTCAAATGCGGCGTTTCTAAAGTGCCAGGGGGACACTCTTTTCTGTCAATGAGGAAACCTCGTATTTTCCCCGTGCTTTGCAGCTTTGCCCAGACAAGCATGATATCTGCTATTGGAGAATTCGTAATCCATGTCTTAGCGCCTGATAAAGAGAAATATCCCTTCTTCGATGGATGTGGTTTGGCAGTGGATTCCATGGACCCAGGATCAGATCCGTGGTTAGGCTCTGTCAAACCGAAGCATCCGAGAAGTTTTCCCTTAGCAAGGTCGGGTAGGTATTTGTCTTTCTGCTCTTGCGTCCCAAATTCATCAATTCCACCCATCACCAACGAGCTTTGTACGGACATGGCTGAACGATAACCAGAGTCGACTCTTTCTACTTCTTTTGTGATGAGCCCCGAAGCCACGCTGCTGACCCCTGCACAATCATAGCCCTTTATGGTAGCCCCGAGAAGCCCCAGTTCCCCCATCTCTTCGAGTATCTTTCGATCATACTTTTCTTCTCGATATGCGTCTTAGGCAGATAAATATAAGCTGTACTACCCCGAATATATACAGGGAATCTTTACATACCCAGTACTCGAGGTAGCATGCGCTCTTGACAATATGATCTTGCGGTCTCTTGGATTGCCAGCTCGTCTTCGGTGAAGAGATTGGCGGAATCTAGTGGGTCCTCCCAATTAAACGGTACAGGTGTATGTGCATAACGCCTGCCGACATTTAAAAGCGAACCGCAATTGCCCACTTGCCTCCGTAGGGTGTTCCTAATCATCATGACAAAGTCTTTGAGAAAGGAAAAACATGAAGGGGAGACTGAACATGGTTGTTATAAATTGCACTACATATCTGGATAGGATAAATTGTATCTCTGGGGGACTGGGGTATTTCCCCACGCCTCATTCTAGCCGAGGTGTGATGTCACTGGATCTGGAAATATCTAGCCCTAAGGTACCTTAGTGCCTAGCTCCAAGGCTCGCGACCTCTGCCTCCACGATTCATGATTGACACAAGGTCGAATGAGGACCCAACGCGCTCGTCACATCCGAGTTTTCAAGCGTACATAGATGAAGTGTTCCTGAGCCCGTGGGCACGAAAACCGGAACGCGTTGCACTTACCAGACACGCAGCGTCGACCTTCCGAAGAACAAACCTCTATCTTCGCCATGGGTATCAAACGTGGGTGAATTCCGAATTGATGTGCCAAGGTACAATGCTTAGGCCTTGCAGAGCTCGCCCAGATCATCCACGACAATGCCCCAGATGCGATCAAGGCTGGCGAGATCAAAAATCACTTTGGCAGGAAGGTTGCCATAGTAAGCTTCAAAGCCTCAAGCCGTATATTAAATACTGACACCTAAGCAGGATGCGTATGTGTGAGCCTCGTACACTTCATAAGATGCAGAGACCTGATCATTGCAATTGCCAGTTCCATGAGCATCTATAGCTTCCTGATCGCAGTACGCTCCGATGGCCAGCAGCTTATGAATGAGAGTGGCGAGACGACTTCACATATCATGGGCATGTTCTACCGAACATTACGAATTGTTGACAATGGCATTAAGCCCCTATATGTGTTTGACGGCGCACCCCCAAAATTGAAGTCAGGTGAATTGGCGAAGCGATTTGCTAGAAAGTCAGAGGCTACAGAGGCACATGAGGAAGCAAAGGAAACAGGGACAGCGGAAGAGGTGGAAAAATTCTCAAGACGTACGGTGAAGGTGACAAGGGAGCACAATGAGGAATGCAAGAAGCTACTGCGATTGATGGGAGTGCCGTACATCGTTGCACCAACCGAAGCGGAGGCACAATGTGCGGTTTTAGCACGGGCAGGAAAGGTTTATGCCGCAGCTTCGGAAGATATGGACACGTTGTGTTTTGATTCGCCCATCCTCCTTCGCCATCTTACGTTCAGTGAACAGCGAAGAGAGCCGATTCTTGAGTTTCACCTAGATCGCGTACTATCGGGCTTGGGAATGGAGAGAAAGCAGGTAAAGCGTCAAATCCCTCCGTCGTTGGTGCATTCATTGATACTCGGCAGTTTGTTGACCTTTGTATCCTCCTTGGTTGTGACTATTTGGACCCCATACCAAAAGTCGGCCCCCAAACTGCTTTGAATCTGATCCGTGAGCATGGTAGCCTCGAGAAGGTTGTTTCCTACATGGAGAAAGACCCCAAGAAGAAGTACACTATTCCTGCCGATTGGCCATACAAAGATGCACGTGAGCTCTTTTTCAACCCCGATGTCCGTCCCCCGGATCACCCAGAGTGCGATTTCAAGTGGACTGCGCCGGACGTTGAAGGTCTTGTGCAATTTCTGGTCACCGAGAAGGGGTTTTCCGAAGATAGGGTAAGGAATGCTGCTGGAAGACTTTCCAAGAACGTAAACACGGCACAGCAGGCACGGTTGGAGGGGTTTTTCAAGCCGGTGCAAAAGACGGAGGACGAGGTGAAGAGTCTCAAGAGGAAGAACGAGATGAAGAAAGAGGAGCAGAAAAAGAAGCAGAAGCTGGAGCAGAAGGCAAAGAAGGAGGCCAAGGCCAAGCCGAGAGGGACCGCATAGATCTTTGAGGCTGTTGTTTCAACTGACATTTGCCGCGGCGTTGCATGCATGAACTCACATGGGCCTGGGGGCTCGAGCGTAAACGGACCATGGCGGGGCGAGACGTTGTTCTAACCATCCTGGGTATCTCGGTACCTACCTACCTTACCTACCTTACCTACCTAGGTAAGGTAGGTAAATTCACATCGTTGTGGCGTTGACTAGCGCCAGGCAGGGACTTGGCCATACCTAGGTATGATTAAGCTAAAAAGAAAACACGATTGCTGCAGGTTTGGTTTTGGCTGTTAGGGTTTGGGTGGACACGTGTGACTGATGCTACTGGAAAGCTGCAAGCCCCCCCACTGATGATAAGGTAGGTACTATTCGGTCCCGCCCACTGTCTGGTGGTGCGAAGATTGGCAAGTCCAGTCACGCACTAGAATACCTTAGTTTGTTAATGATCCAATCCGTCGATCGTTTTCACATTGATGCTAACCTAATTCGACCGAGGTACTTACTTACTTGCCTTACCGTATGGACGGATCTCGATTCCCTTTGCTTTTGCCAGCCATGATAGCAAACCCTTGGCCATGCCTGCCGCGAACGAAAGCTGATTATCGTGGTTGCGAAGAATAGCAAGTCTTCTTGCCTAAACGACGAGCTGTGCTGTTTGTTGTTTTGCTTGGCTCTATGGATTGTAAGTTGGAATTCCTGCGAGAGGCCTATATACCTCGAGGTACGTAGTAAGTAAGGTAGCTATGACGCACTGAGCAGCCGGTGATCTCGGGGGGGTTGTTGTTGTTTCCATTCATCGGACTTTGTTCTTTGATTTTGATAAGGCAATCGGTTCGGCTGTACTTTCCGCATTGCACCATAGATCGGGCCTCGGAACAATCTGTCCGGAAACCCCCTCACACTGTCACACACACTTCACGCCCCTCTTTCTCTTTCCGTCAATGATACCTGATTTACTACCAGGGTCACAGTACCTTAGCTCCCTCTGTCCAAGTGCTGAAGCTAAGGTACCTTATGCGTCTTCTTCTTCTTCTTCTTCTTCTTCTCCGTCTTCTTCTTTCGTCGTGTTATTTATGTACCGTATTTCCTATCTCTACAAGGTAGCTTCGTACAGTGCTTGTTCCCGGGTGAGTGAAGATGCTTGCCGGGAATGGCAACTCCAGGCGTGGGGCCCAGAGGGGTTGATTGTGCCTTTGTTTGGTTCTGGCTCGTCATGGACCGAACCCCTTCACTAAGGTAGGTTGGATACAATCGGGTTTAGCGGGGATAGAGACATATATCACTTCCCATGTGTCCTTCTTCTTCACTGTACAGAACCTACCTTACCATCAGTCAATCGTCCTAGACAATTGCATCTGTCCGTCTGTCTGTTCAATCTCTCACAATCCATCCCAGCATTGGCCCTATGTAAAGAGATTTGGCAGCAGCATACAATCGTCATGTCTACTGAACAAGTCTCATATACCCCTCCCGCCAGGGTGGTCAAACAACTCGCCACCCATCCATTATCACCGTTAACTGCCTCGGAGATTGTCAGGAGTGCAGGATTGATAAAGGGCCTCTACCCGTCCACAGCCAGCTTTCAATTCAAAACCATCACGCTTGAAGAGCCAGAAAAGGCCCAGTTGGTGCCATACCTTGACGCGGAACATTGCGGGGGAGAATTGCCGGTTGTGGAAAGAAAAGCCCTGGTTTGCTACTACATAAGCAACACTGTGAGTGGACCGGCGAAGAAAAACCCCGTGATTGTATCCATACCTTGGAACGATTGCTGAAAAGTCGGCTTGTAGGACAAGTTCCATGAAGCCATAGTCAACCTCAGCAAGCAGCGAGTAGAAAACAACGTAAGACTTGGCCCGAATGTCCATGCTCCTGGAGACGGGGAGGAGATCGTTCTTATTGAGAAGATTGCGTTGGAAGATAAAGGGGTGAAAGCAGAAATCGCCAAACTTCAGCTTCCAGAAGGCACAGCAGTCATCAGTGACCCTTGGATCTATGGTCATTCTTGTCGATATTATCTCTAATCCCGGCGTGTACTGACTTACTTCAGGATCCGATGGTATTGACGATGCGAGGCGAATGTACCAATGCTTCCTATACATGAGAGACCCCATGAACCCCTCGGACCTCGATTCTAACCATTACGCTTTTCCATTGGCCATTTCGCCTGTCGTGGACTGCATTGATCTTAAAGTTGTCCGCATTGACTTTTGCCCCACTGGCGCTGACCACAGTATCAAAGAGACACAGCCGGCCCAAATACCGCCCCCGAATGAGTATGTCCCCGAGTATCAGGCCCTGAGAACGGACTTGAAGCCTTTGAACGTCATTCAACCCGAAGGTGCAAGCTTCAACGTTACCAAGATGGGAGAACTCGGCGAAGTCATTGAGTGGCAGAAATGGTCATTCAAACTCGGTTTCAACCAACGTGAGGGCATGGTCCTTTACGATGTACGTAGCCTTGATCTTTCAACAGTAACGATTGCTTACTTTGAAAGGTCCGCTACGATGGCAGGAACCTCTTCTACCGCCTCTCCCTCTCCGACATGAACATTCCCTACGCCGACCCCCGTCACCCCTTTCACAAAAAATCAGCCTTTGACCTCGGTGACGCCGGTGCTGGCATAATGGCTAATAACCTTAAACTCGGCTGCGACTGCCTAGGGTCCATCCACTATCTCAGTGCCGTTCTCTCTGACCCCCACGGCCAACCCATGCCCATGGAAAACGTCGTCTGCGTCCACGAACAGGATAATGGAATCGGCTGGAAACACACAAACTACCGCACCGGCCGCGCAGCCGTCACCCGCAACCGCGAGCTCGTCGTCCAATCGATTATCACCGTCTCAAACTACGAATACATCTTGGCTTTCATATTCAATCAAGCCGGCGAGATCACGTATGAAGTCCGTGCTACGGGAATTATCAGCACCCAGCCTATCGACGAGGGCGTCTCCGTTCCTTGGGGAACCGTGGTTCATCCCGGCGTCCTCGCCACCCACCATCAACACATATTCTCCCTCCGCGTGGACCCCGCCATCGACGGCCACGCCAACCGCCTCATCTACGAAGAATGCCACCCCATGCCCCGATCCGACTTCAACCCCCACGGCGTTGGCTACACCGTCGAAGAATCCCTCGTTGAAAGATCTGCCGGCCTAGACCTCAACCCCGACGTCAATCGCGTTTTCAAAATCCAAAACGCCGCCGTCCGCAACCCCGTCAATGGGAAACCAGTCGCCTACAAAATCCACGCCCCAACCTTCCAGAAAATGGTTGCAGACCCAGACAGCTACCACCACAAGCGCGCTGAATTCGCCGACCACAACCTCTACGTCACCAAACACGCCGACGGCGAACTCTATGCCGGCGGCAAATACACCAACCAATCCCGCGGCGGCGCCGGCGTGCGCGCCTGGGCCTCGCGCCACGAAAACGTCGTCGACACCGATCTCGTCCTCTACGTACAGTTTGGCCTACAGCACGCCACGCGCGCCGAAGATTTCCCGGTTATGCCGTGTGAGATCATCCAGGTGGCGTTGAAGCCGAGTAATTTCTTTGAGCGGAATCCGGCGATTGATGTGCCGCCGTCGAGGCAGGAGGTTAACCGGTCGGTCGTGGCTGGGGAGGTGCATCGGCAGCCGATGGTGGAGGCGGTGGTAGGGGGAAAGGGGGAGGTTTGTTGTTCGAGTAAGCTGTGATTGGGTGTTGGGGGGGATGGTTTGTGAGAGGGTTTGCGGCTGTGCGCAAGGTTGTGGATGGGTCTTGAATGGATGTTTTTTCAGGCGCGACTGGAACCCTAGCTGTCACTTCGAGGGCGGTGCTGTCTAAAGTTCCGACTGGGGAGATTCACGACTTTCTCTGTAGAAGATTCCTGTCCCTCGAAACCTTTCAATTCATCTGCACTCAACTACCCCACCATTCCTGCCTTGCGTCATCTCAAACCGTTCATCCCCCCCCAACAGTCCCACTCACTCCCCTCTCCCCACCACTCGCCCCAACCCTCTCAACCAACCTTCCCCTTCTTCCTCCTTACGCAAAACCCCCAGCTACGCCAACATGTATGTCTACGAACAACAAGATACAGACCCCACTCACGGGAGCGCGTTGTAAGAGCCAAACATTCTAGGCGGGATAGGGAAAATGTTTCATATGCGGGAGGGGGGCGGATGGAGTAGGAGATATATGTATCCATGCCAAGCAAGCAAGGGCTGATGATTAAACTCGATCTTTTAAAAAAACGACAAAAAGAAGGGGGGGGGGGAAAGGAACAGACGTTAAAACAACTGGAGCAACATCAACGCTTCATGAGACGTTTCTGATAGCGTGATGAAGAAGAAGAAGAAGAAGGGAGAAGTTGTTAAATATACTGTCGTTCAGGGTCCAGTCTATCGAATGCCTCCATCGTCTTCTCGTACCTAAGAGCCCGTCAGCACATTTAAACGCCGACCAGCGCCTCGAAAGGGATCTACATACATCGTAAATACAATACCTCCACTGAGTATCAATCGTGCCAACCGCGGCACCGCTCCAGACCAGAAGGTGAAGACGCCTTCGTCTTTGAAGATTCTGGCCGCACATGCAAAGCTGTTTTTGTACTCCCTTCTTGCGTCAATCGATTGCATGCTAGTCCACCGTTAGCGGATTCTTCCCCCTTTGTGTACATCGCTAGGGTACTCTTACCGGGTTTTAATCGTGTCCAGCGGCTGCGTCACATATCTACCCCTCAAGTCAGCCTTTTACCATCGACGAGATCATATTGACCTACACAGTGATAAACCCTGCAACCCCCCCGATTCCAAACGTGCTTACCGTCCCCAGCTTCTCCCCCGGAGCCACATACCCCTGCGCAAACTGCTTCAGCGTCGTATAACTGCCAAATCTTGTAGCTGAATTCGCAGCTTGCCGCGCCGTGGTTGGTGCGAAACCTTGGAAGAAGCCTCTTATGCCGCGTTCTCGGAAAATGATGGCGGAGCCGTGGAGGAAGCCTCGCATGCGTGGGTTGGCGGATTTGCGGTCGTCGATTCTGCACGTCGAGGGATGCTGTTAGCTTCTGACTGCCGTGCGTGTGGGCTCATAGAGGAGGCACACAGTGTAGTTTTAATGCTCTCGAACGGCGTGACAGCCAGTAACGACTCTGTAATCCCAGCGCCTAACCCTGCTATGACTGTTCTCGGTCCTGATATCTGGCCCGCTTCATCTTGTAGTAGGGTTTTGTAGTTGTCGAATGCAACGAATCCTATCCCGTCTTAGCCCACGGCCTTCCATTACACAGAGGCTGCATACGTATGCCAGCTTTCAGCGAGTTCCCAATGATCAATGTTGTACATCCTGCATACCATGCTCTTCCAAATGGCGGCCAACCAAGCTTTTGCCCGTCTGGCAATCGTCTGTTGAGCTGAGTTCTTGTCTTTGCGACTGCGATGATGGTTAGGTCCTAGCGTGCTTGAGTGTATGGAACAAAATATACATTCTGCTGGGTATGTGATAGCTGAGATAGTCGAACATTAGCCAATAACCCCCTGAGATGGAAGCTGCGCGCAGTAGGGAGGAAATACCGATTTCGACAGCTCCGGCGGTGGAACCTGCAATTATAGATCTCAATGCACTTGGCTAAGAGCGTTAGTAGCTGAAACCATGACACAGTACCAGCTAAAGGAGTATCATATACCTTCTTCTTAGTCTCTGGTGCTGTGGTTGCCATATTAGATTTTTGTAAAAGTTGTGCTACAGCGGGCATTGTTTTGCGTTGGTGCGTCATAATCGGATTATAGTCAGCCCTACGATACCTCATCGTCATTGCAAGGATTCACAGGTTACGAGATCTATCTGAACATCAACCTATGGAAATGGAGAAGTTCGGAGAATGTTTTGGTATTTTCTAGTTAGCTATAGTGACGCTGTCTTGTAACAAGACTGGATTGCCTAGCAATGGACTCGGTTTCTCCTACTTTTTTTTCTAGTGGTTTTGATATCCTGCTGGCAGTCATGTCGACCTAAATTATCGTTGATCTATGCGACAGAATTGACCGGCAAGGTTTGTCCTTTACGTCCGTTCGAGGTTCTGGTGGAGAACATTTAGACTGTATTCGGGGGTCCAGGCAACGGGAACCATTGGGCTGGTTATGGATCGAGAAAAGGCTGAACCCTGCGGCGTTGATAGCAGCCCTTGGTTCGAGAGGATTTGAGTAAAGTTGATGAGGTAAGTACGTAGAGCAATACTAAAAGCAAAAATTCCAGGCTGGTGGGAACCACGTCCGCCGCTCTCGAAGGGAGATACTGCTGGAGTTTTGGCCTCGAAAGGAGCGCCAGGTTCGTCGAGACTAGGTCAGGGAGTGATAGAGAGGGGGATATGTTGATAATCGGAAGCGGAGTGTTCTGGGACAATGTGGCGATAACCCTCCCTTGGGAGAAAGCCGGAGCTTGAGGCCATAATGGGAGTTGTCGGGTTTGTAAACAGAGGGAGGTACGCGTGTTTGTGAGATGACGCGAGGGCTGAGATCGAGCAGACTAAAATTAAAATATCTTATCCTTGCTTTTCGTGTGATGCCGACAGGCGGCGTTCTGCACAACCGAGGGCGCAATTCGTGACCATGAAAACAGCCAAAAAGGGTCGAGGGAATATGACACAGGGCACCAAACGCCCATTTCCAGGAGAGCAAACCTGGAACAACACCGTGCTATAATACAAAACCTTGGTCGTGGACGACTTTTGCTGCATAATACCCCGAGTTCTAGATAAATATGCTGTAATACCGGAGGAAGGAGATGAACTTCATTCGATGAAAATGAGATTAAAAGCTGGATATGTGAAGAGTGATGGTGGCAAAACGTCGGAAAGTAGTCTCTTCTAAGTCGTGGACTTCGTGGTTGAAGAAGGGGGTGTTTAGGGCAACGGGGTCGTCTCGTTGTGCGCATGGAAGCCGCGTCCAGCAAGACCGAAGAATCAAACAAAAAGCTAAAAGACAGATATCCTAACTCCCAGAGCACCTCGAGCCGAAAATTGTGAGTTCTCAGCCCCTGCCCCAGCGGTTCATGTCGCTATCACGACGTCTTAGCGGCAACCACTGGGGTCGCCCGCTGAGAAGTGTTCCCGTTGCGTCCGTCCTGTTGTTCCTGATCCTTGGGGGGCCCTCTCTGCTGACTAAAAGATTGGTTTTGGTTCCGTTGGTTGCCCCGATAATTGGACGCATTATGTTGCTGATACTGCCCTCGCCCAGTGGCTTGACCACGGCCTTGGCCGGAATTACCTGCATGAGAACCATTCGTAGTGCCGTGGGTGTAGCGTTGGTTATTTCTTGTTGATTGTTGATCATGACCTGATATTTGACGTTGGTTTGTGTTACTTGGGCCAGGGCGTGGACCAGGACGCGGGATGCTATCAGGTGAATCATAGACATATAGCGATTTATCAATGGTGGGCGGTATCGGTTGAATCTCAGTCCCGAGCTCTTGCTCGATCCTATACAGATTGAAGCGGTCGTCCCAGTTGATCAGGTTTATTGCAAGACCCATGTGACCGAAACGTCCAGACCGACCAATTCGGTGTAAATAAGTCTCGGCTTTGTTTGGAAAATCAAAGTTGATGACTACATTGACTGCTTGGATATCGATACCACGAGTTAGCAGATCAGAGCAGACGAGATTACGGCAAACGCCGTGGCGGAAATCGTGAAACACACGGCTTCGGTGATTTTGGAGCATCTTGGCATGGGAGTAGAAACAGGAGTATCCGAGTTCGGTAATCTTCTTAGCGAGGAGCTCAACGCGGTTCGTGGAATTGCAGAAGATGATAGACTGGTTGATCTGAAGTTTTGAGAAAAGAGTGTTAAGACAGTGGACTTTTTGCTTCTCTTCGACAAACGCGTAGTACTGTGTGATACCTCTTAGCGTAAGCTCTTCCATGAGATTTATCTCATAGGGATCATTCATATGTTTGTCCTGTCTCTGTTAGGCATCTGGAATAAAAATAGTAGTGGTTATAGCGTACCTTGAAGGACTGGACGATCAGGGGGAAGGTAGCGCTAAAAAGCATAACCTGTCGATCTTTGGGGTGGAAAGCAAGCAACTGCTCTATTACCGGTGTAAATTCGGGAGAGAGTAGCTTATCTGCCTCGTCCATGATAAAATGGGGACATTCGGTGAGGTCAGCGACGCCTTTGCTAGCAAGATCAAGTATCCGGCCCGGCGTGCCAACAACAATGTGAACAGCATCGTTGAGTCGTATGATATCGTCTTTAAGCCCAGTACCACCAGTCGTTACCATGACATTGATGCCAAGGTGCTTCCCCAGAGTCTTGCAAACTTGCGATGTTTGAAGAGCAAGCTCTCGTGTTGGGACCAGAATAAGAGCTTGTATTTTGTTGCTCTTGGGATTGATCTTATCGAGTGTAGGTATGACGAAAGCACCAGTCTTCCCGGTGCCATTTTTTGCTCGTGCTAGGATGTCGCGACCCGCCAAGGCGATTGGTATGGTTTCTTCTTGGATTGGCGAAGGAGTGTACCATTGAGCCTCGAATATTCCCATTTGTAGCTCCCGTTTGATTACGAAATCTTCGAACTGGAGGCCTTTTGTTTTTGTGACATCCTGCACACTCGGTTAGCTCGACCTAAGTGGTAATGGAGATTAGACGCACTTCTGTTTGTGGTCTGGCATCTTTCGGGGGCGCCTTCAACTTTTCCTTCCAATTGCTGTCCAAAGGGGCATCGCTGTAGACAGATATTAGAAGAAATCCTCGTCTCGAACGCCGTTAGTAACTTACCCAATCTTTGTCTTGTTCAGCTGATCCGCTAGTGCTGAAGCCATTCTATGTAGTGGAAGAGGGCTTGCGGTGCAGTAGACGCTAAGTGTGCAGTATGTGTAGGTAAGTGTCAGAAGATCGTTCAATGGATTCCACTGCGGCAGCGAAAGGTGTCTTATGGCTCAGGATGTGGTTGTTTTGAAGGGTGTTTTTTTTTGTTACTGATTGTTCTGTGCGTTGAACGTTGCTGGGTTTTGATATCTTGATTTTGTCTGAGAGCTGCAGTGAGCTTTTGGGTAAAGAGTTACGCGTAGATCAGCACGCTGTGAGCCTTTGAATTGTTGGGAAAGACGTATAGACGGAAGTTTGGGTGATTATGTCTTGACGTTTAATAGGATGTAAGGTTTGGCAGACTTGTATGAGCTTGGTGAAGAAGTACTCGTCGATGTACGGGCTTGTCCTACACAGCACGTTGTTAGACAGGAGAGGCTTTCGAGACTGTATGGTGTATGGTGTATGGTGAAGCTGTGTCGTTTGGTAGCTTGCAGTTGTGAATTCGGTTTCATAAACACCAGTGCCGTTATCGGCTAGCGCCTAGCAGAAGCACAAACGAAGGTGTCGGCAACCCTAACTTCGGCTCTGGAGAGTGTTTGAGAACGATAAGATGGCTTGGAGCTCACACGTCACTCCAGGTGCTACGAACCCATTTACTAAGCACTCGACTCACACTACATTCATCAAAGACCGCAATATCTTCCCGGAGCTGAGAAACATATCTGAATTGACTAACAGTTGTTCCTCCTTTACCAACCCTGCTATCCTACCTTTGCAGGACAAAGTGTCGTTATTGTACATTCAGCTATAGGCATCAGGATCGTAAGTCGACCATTGCCAGGATTATGTGCCTCCCAAAACCATTACATTCTATCTTTGGGTGCTAAAGAGCCAAATGACTCCGCCGCCTGTCATCAGACATATTTACCAGGTCGTCTGAACTTTAGGGTACTCCTCGGAGCTCATGCCTAGATCCTCAAATATAGAATCGTCACCTCGGTATCGTCAGCATAGGTTGATTGGCCAAGGACCAAGAATGCAACCTGCTTACCTTTGAGGTGCTCTACACGCAGTTCATCCTCATGCTCGAGCTTTTCCATCTCTTCCATAGGCGTGTCTTTGTCTTTCTTCTCGTCCTCGCTTTGCTGAACAGTCGCTTTCTCGATAGCGTCATCTTTGTGTCCAATGATAAGGATTTGAGTGTTAACATAATCCAGCAACTTCGGCTGTAAAGGCATCCACCGGAGGCTGCGGAACTCGTCCAAGATCCTAAATGCAGCACTTCAGTAGTGGAACGGGAACGTTTCGATGACAGTACCATACTCTTGAGGAAAGTCTGGTCCCTTTGGAAGATTGGTATTTGCGGGACCAGGATACTTCGGATTCTTAACGCTAGTTACAAAGCTACCGCGCTCTTTCAAGCCAACATCGTGCTGGACCTCGCTCAGTTCCGATGGAATGGTCAACATATAAACTATGTGCGACTCTCGACCAGTGGTAGTAATAGCGTATACTCCCTCCCCAATTGGTGCAGCTGCAGGAGTATGACGAGCGCCGGCGGTCTTCGTCATGTAGTCCGAAGATGCCAAAGTGTTCTTGATTTCTTCCATGCTCGCAGATGGCTTTTCGACGAAAACCATGAATCTGTCTTTTGCGCTCACGGGCAGAACTTTCTTTGGAAGCGCAAGGAGGCGGTTGTTCCCAGCATCGCCAATGGGTCCATCTCCAAGCTTTGCGCCATGGGGCAGAGGATGGAGGACGATATAGCTCCTGGCAATGTCGTCAACGTCGGAAGGTTCATCGATATTGACGCGGCCGCGGAAGAAGAAGTATATTATGCCTTTTTCTAAGATGCTTGATGGCGTGGACTGCTCTCTCTCGGGGGACTTCTCGACGGCGTCGCCGGACTTGGATACTGCAACACCACCTCCATTAGCTGTATTTTCTTCAGGCTCGCTGTCCACCTTCGATGCGTTTGTTGCCTGGTCACTTTCTGCAACGGGTTGCGCCTCGGCACCTTTGCCTTGAACATGGCCATTGGTTGGTTTGCCATCTCCACTCTCCATCTGCTCATCCTCTACTGGCTCTGCTTTCTCCTTCGCGACATTATGTTCAGTCTTGGCTGCTTCTTCGCTATCCTTTGTATCCACGCCGCCAGCCTTTTCTGCGCTGTCCTTTGCTTCATTAGCATCGGCATTATCTTGTTCCGTTGACATGTCATCTTTCATTTCGACGTCCTTTGAATCCGTGCCTTCTGTCGGCATAGTCGCCTCAATGGTTGCTTGTTCTTTCCCATCGCCTTTTTTGCCCCGCTTAGACTTGGGGCCGGTAGCAGTGCTCCCCTTCCGTTTACTCGTAGCTGCGCCAGTTTTGGCCGCGGGCTGATTCTGTGAGGAATTGGAGCCTGAGTTCGCGGCAGCGGCCGCTTGTCGTGTAGAAGATCTTGTGCCGGCCATGGTGAAAGCACAATGGAATAGTAGTATTGATTTGATTAAAAAATCAAGGACATCAATGCATTGAGAGTTTAAATATAACACTAGACGTGGACTTCGAGTCGAGATATTATCAAGATGGAAGTGGTTGGGTGATGGAGGACCTCAATGGACGAATAACAATGTCCCCAGATGGCGCGCTGAAGAGCCCCAGCATTGCTTTTCGGTAGGATCCAGGTTTACTTGCGCTCGGCGCCGGCCAATGGGAGTTTAGCTGACCGACGTCACGGCGATCTCTTTAGCGCAGGAACAAGCATCAACCCGTCCTCGGTAAGCTCGGACCATTTGTGGGGAATTCAAGCGAGATAAGGCATGCCAATCGCCAACCTATCTGTATAAGCACATCGAAGGAGAACAGAATAGTACTTCGTTAGATGTGACTGAGACTGAGAGTCTGAACAGGACACTGATTGAAATTTCTCGGTCCTGGTGTACCCCCACACTCCCATTACTGCTTCTGCCTAATTACCTGGATTTCCCCTCTCCAATCCACTTCCCCTCCAAAAGCTCCTCCCATCCTTTTTGCTCTCGTATCTCCATACAGATTCAACCTTTCCTACTCCTTCCTTCCCTTTTAAGAATTAAAAATTGAAAAACATACAGCAGAAGGGATTCGCTGGTCGTCACCGACCCAACTACTACTTCCGATCAACAGCTTATGTATGGCAGAGCGGACGGGATGCCCAGTTTTCTGTTGTCTGTGGCCGTATGTGGGTGAGGAGGGAGTAAAGTGGGATATAAACTGGGATATTTAACATCCCCCACTACGTCTGGCTTTCTCGAGCATTTTGGTTCCCCCCCTTCTTTTTAACCTGAGAATCTTTAGCTTTGAGCGGGGAGAGCACGTGTCAAAGCTGATGGGAGGATGTTGTGTGCGGGATGGGGGAAGTAGGGGTTGGGGGGTGAGGAATGAAGGCGAGAAAGAAGAGCGAACTGAGATTGATACACCAGTGTGAAAGTCTCAAGTAATGCAAGGTGTAAATCCGAATACAGCAATAATGAGTACTCTATTGGCTATCTAACGTGCCAGTCTGCTTTTTTGGCTCGAGCTTTCAGGCCACGTACACATCCCACCAACAGTCCATTCATATGACTGCAACAATTGGCTATTGATCACCGGCCAATGTAGCTACGGTACTGGAGACGCTCCCATTTTCTGTTCGGCGTCATAGTGGGCATTGCACACTGTTTTAACGCCACCCGTGTCCAAATAGTCGTTAAGTAGAGGGCTAATATTGCGAATAGTATTTGATCTTATCGTGTCCATCTCTTCGTCTTCGCCACCTTCTCGGGTGAAGACGGCCTTACCAAAGCTGGGCTGAATCCAATGGTCCTCTGATCCTGATACCAACTCTTCCGCCGCTGGTTCTTTGTCAGACTTTTCAACATCGTTGCCATCGTTTGCTTTCTTGCTTGCAGTTGTTTTGACGATGCCAGGTGCTGTGACAGCGACCGCATTTGTATCGCTAGGGTGTATATGTCGAACTCTGTAATCTCTTCAACAAGCCGTGCCATTGCCGGATCGAGGCTAGGGTTTTGCAGGCTTAGTCTCAAATGCCAGCACCCGAGGCGTTCTGCTTCGCCTGTCTTTGCTCTGTTGACTTCGTTCATCAGCGTATGAACGCGAGCCTTGAGGATACCGGGTTCTTTGTTTAGATCTTCATTTGCTGAGTTGAGCTCATCTGCCACATTGTCGTACAGCAATTGCAACCTCTTTAATTCCGTTCCATTGGTAGCCTCACGTAACCGCACATTCAATTCTTCCGTCTACTTCTTCGCAGATATATCAGCTCGTATTTGATGATGGTTCGATGTTCGCAGCTAATGGAGCGTTTCAGAAATCGTATCCTCATGTGGCCATAGGCAACGATTTTATTCATAGCAAACTCGAGTTCAGAATGCGAAAAGCATGATGTGCATAGCCAACCAAAGAATGGCCTGAGATGTGAATGAAACATTCCAGTTTCTGTAATGCCTCGTGCCAATCCTCCTTCATGATAAGATTCGCTTCATCAATGCCCAGATGATGGAGTTTTTCCCCCTAAAGAGAGCAGCTCTCGAACAACGCTCCGCAAAGTCAAGTAAATGGCCTGATGTTGCGACTAATATCTCGCATCCATCGATTAAGATCTGCAACTGACTTGCATATGTCTGAATGTCACCACGAATAACAGCAGATCTCACGTAGAAATCTCGGGTAAGACCCACGGCAGCCATGAAGACTTGTATTGCTGTCCCATGAGGACGAACAGGCTGACATGCGCGTCTTCACATGATAGAAATTGAGATTAAGTCTTGGTTCCATTGGTCGTGTCTTTGGTTAACAGAGCCGTAAGCAATGGAATCAGATAAGCGTGTGTTTTGCCTGAGCCTTTAATCTCTGGTTAGCAAACTCGAACAAACAAAGTCAAGGACGGGGCTTACCGGTCAGAGACATAGACAACGCCTTGTTTGCTAGGCCGAATGGTTTTTGATTCTCGAGAAGTTGCTGTACCATGGAGCTTTCTAATATATACTTCTTGAACACGTGTGAAAGTAATTCCCTGTGTCTTCAATGCAAACTGGTATACACCCGTATTGATCCAGCTGTCTGGTCCAATCTTCTAATTCTTTCGAGGATTTACTGGCTACCATGGCTTATTAACGCAAACCTCTTACACACGTGTCAAGAATTTAGAACACTCTTTGACGTTACTGCTGAGTTTCACATCTAGAGTAGAAGTAGTGCCACATTCAAGGACAATCACCAGAGTAGGGTGCATATATATGTTGAAAAACCCCCAAGCTTATGGAGATTGTAATAAAGGAAGAACCATGTGTGGTATGTATATATAGGAAAAGGAAGATGTTGTCGATGGGAAAATATTTGGGGGGAGAAGTCGCTGTTTATATAGTACAGGATGAACGCTTATTGGGCTGAAGTCCCATTCGCTTTGTCATCTTAATTCCCAAAGAGTGCATCAACAGTGAAGACAACTGAGATTAATGATTGATGAAGGACAAATGGATTTTAGGAGCAGGGAATTGTGGTGAGCGGATAAGGGAAATGGACCATGGGGTGAGCTGAGCTGAGGAAATCTCAAATTGAAGAAACCACAGTAGACTCGAACGTAGAGTTGAACACTTGAGGGTGTATTACGATCATCAGAGTTTGCATTTACCGGGCCAGAATTTCACTTTTCGATCTTGCTGTATGACACCAGAACTGTGAGCATAGTTGTACTTAGAATTCGCCCCAAACACCTCCGCTTCTTGAAGCAATGTAGATGTCGACCCAAACGCCTGACGAATTATTCGTAACGCCAAAGCCTCGCATCTCCAGCCAAATCATCATTGTAAACACCATGTTGATCTAACGTGTGCAGACGTAAGGGTAGTAATTAGGGCACAATCATTTCAACTTTCCCCGAAGCTCATCAACTTCCCTCTGCAGCGCTGTTAGGTCAGCAAGAACATCTTTGTCATCGGCACCAGGCCCCAAGGGCGTCGCACCAATTGGCGGGATGGAAGAAGCGCCCGAATCACTCCTATATCGGTCCGCACGATACTCCCCGCTTGATCTGCTTTGTGTCACACTACCGTGACTGGAGCCCCTCCTTCTAGGTGGCAGTGGGGGGGCCATTGTAGGAGATGATTTCGCGTCTGGGGATGGCCTGGGTGGTCGTTTCACGGAGGAAATTGAAGGGGTTCTTGTTGGTGGCAGTGGCGGTGGCGATTTTGAAGTGTTGGTGTTTTCATCGTCTATAGCAGATTTCGTGGATGGTGCTCGAAAAGCGGAAATAGAGGAAGAAGTACTGGCGGTAGATAAGCTCCGGGTGGGGCCAGACCGCCGCGGTGGAGGTGGAGGTGGTTTTGGGCTCACAAGGGGAATCCACTGGGGTTGTGCTTTTGATTCTACCAGGTTCTCCTCTGAAATTCGCATTGATCGTCCCGAAGGGCCTATTAAAGAAATTGGACGGCGCTGACTGCGCCGTCTCGCCAGGGGCGGTGCCGGGGGTTCCCGCTTCAGTGGAAGGCTGTTGGTTTGTGTACCTTCGGGTTTAATGTACTCACTTCGTGGCCGCCTGTTGGCGGATAGAGCTGGTTTTAGCACCGCACCTTCTAAGGACTCTACGGCTGGTGTAAGAGGTAATGGCTTGTTCAGATCAGTAGGCGTTTGAGGTGAATCTATGGTCGACCATCCAGGAAAGGTTGTGTTGCTGTTGCCAGACGACTGCAGGGATAGACCTGAATCTTGGCAAGAAAGGTTTTGCGGTACAGTCCCCGACGCGGGATTACCATGGCGAGGTTTCGGTGCAGGAGGGCGGATCCTCTCGGTGCGAGGAGATAGTTTTTGCACTGGTAACTGCCGCTCTTCCCCAGATGGGGAAACTTCATGTGACGTTCGGGGGGTATCTTGACTTATCTCTGGAAGCGGCTCAAAGATGGAGTGCCGAGAGATTGAAGATGCATCCGTGTTACTGCTAGTGTCACCAACGTTTTGGGTGCCTTGGCCATGAATTGAAGGGGTAGACAGAGCACTAGCCTCTGCCACGCTCCTCTCTCCAGTCAAGAGCAAGCGCTTGAACTCGTCAACATCGTAATGCGGCTTTATAGCACCAGTGGCTGCGTTCGGAATACCATCCTCACTCCTCTCGCCTGTGTCTGATGTACTGGTTACGAATGCATTCTTGGCGAGGGTCTTCTGGAGGGAATTGGGTGACATTTTCGACGCCGTATTACCTGTCAATCGATGACCAGCATTACCAATTGTATTCTTGCGAAGGTCCTCATCTTCCGTAGTGGCCTCCCCTTCATCGGATTCTATGCTGAATGGGTTGATGGGCGAGTTTTCCTTGGAGCTTTGAGCAGACCCGCTGTCCCGTGGAGGTGGACCAGCAAAGGATCGAGGATTATTAAACGAGCCATATGGGATGAAATTATCATTATCGGATGCAGAGGAATGAGGAGATACTATGCGAACGGTCTTGGTCTTCGGCGCTGGAGGAATATCTGCTGAGTATTAGCTTGAGGATTCCGAAAGTCTGAATAGCTTCGCCGAAGCGACCAATGCAGCTTTCCTGTGTCTATGGCGGGAAAGCGAGCTTCAACCCTTTCAATGTCCGTTGCACCGGACGCATTGGCTGAAGCTCCTTGAAGTGTAGTTTCACGGCGGAAAGGGTTGGTGCCAGACATGACGGTCAGGATTAGGGATAGCCGTCATGAGGGCAGCTCGAGCGACTGAGTTGTACCGCATCCAAAGATCCGGGGAGGATCCGGGAGTCACCTTCCATCACCTTAAGGTATCCGATGCTTGAGAACCGAGTGAACCCTGGAATGGAATCGCGGTGACTGACGGTCGAGGCGGGCGGACTTTCTATTAAAGTTTTTGCCGATCCGGAAGGCATCAATGGACAATCAGTACTGGTACCTGGCAACCACTACCTCTCGAGTCTCGAGGGACATCTGAGTGCCTTTATCTACATCTACATATCTTATCATTCGATCGTTATTCTTCCCTCCAAACCAGACTACAATGACCCGTTATGTCGTCAAACTCGTCTCCTTTTCTGCGACTACCCTGTGAGATTCGACTGCAGATTTACCGGCTTGTCCTGCCTTGCTCAAAGCACGATCTTGACACCTGGGCTCCCCCCTCAATCGAGTATGACATGATCAATCAATCTGTCGATCAAGACTCCACTCTCCCAGTTGAATGGATACCAGGCACATGCCCAGCTATCTTATACATAAACCGTAAGATTCATCGCGAGGCGACAGAAATACTCTACAGCGAGAATGCATTCGTAATCTCCGTTACAAGTGTCGATTTACATCAAAGATTTCCTTCGTGCCCTCAAAAGAACCGCTCAACAGAGACGGGACTTCTGCTTTCTTTCAAGACCAGATTTATCGATCGCAGTAGGAAAGTATTTCACATCAGAGTAGTCCGGAGTAAGCTAGACTTACACACACATACCAAGATTCAGCTAATACAAAATCTCTACATCGATCTACCTGACCTAGACCTCGTGCACATTGACGACCACCAGCCACTTGTATACCACCATTGCAATTCCGTCTCCATGGAAATTTGCAAAGTTCACATGCAGCCGTGGAAAGAGGCTCTAGAAGCCATAGGAAAGAAGTTCAAGCACTCATCACGTCTTGACAAGCTACGGTTGGTGTTTGCTCCGGGTCTGGTTAATGGAGATTGTGGAGGTCATGCCTTGAAAGAGATTCTTCACATACGCGACGTTGATGATGCTACACGCATAAAGGCTCGTGATTAGCCAACCATCAACAAACAAGGTCTGGAAGTCCAGCAATTTCGGACGTTCGAGTGTCTCTTAGAGAGTCCTGCGAAGGGAGAAGTGCAAGATTTAGTGGTGCCGCACGCAGCTATTGGCCTGACAAGATACACGGAACAGAGGACTACAAGCACACAATTTGTCCAGATGGACCAAGTTCGATCTTCGAGATTGCTCTATCATTGAATACGTAGGATTATGAATCCCCTTTGTATACATGCCATCCGGTCTCAGCTTCGAACCACCTTTTCGCAAGTTGGCCTCCACTGTCCGTTGGTTGACTAAATGCTACGAGGTCCTTTGGCACTTCCATTCCATAGAAGAAGTTGCTCCTAGCACACTCCAAAAGCTCAACAGCGATACCTTGACCTCGGTGCAACTTAGACGTCCATATTCGAGAGATCCCCAACAAGGCTGCGTCAGCAGTGGTTGACATCGTTATGGATGAACTCCTGGAAGTTGGGATGGCTTTACTGGTCTCGTCTTCGCCCAGAGGATCAATTACTTGATATGCGGCCATGATCTTTTCAGCCAGACAGAACCCAACGCAATTATCGCCTACAATGTATAGGAAAGCCTTGAACCGATCTCGTCGCTTATCCGGACCATCACTCCTGACATTGCGTGTCTCGATGACCCTTTTCAATGAATGGGAAGCATTCGGCGGCAAGCCACCCCACAACTGGTCATCCTGTATTTCCGTCGCAGACAGCTCAGCATTGACAATGCCAAGCACCTTCTTAATTTTATTCCGCACGCTTAAAGCGCTTCGCCGGTCCACCATCACGATTGCCACGCCCCCTGATCTGCGCTCAGAAGGGATTTTCTTAGCTCCCTCATCCTTCAGAAATGCCTTTCCCAAGTCCACTCCTCCCAAATTCATAGCATGGAAGTTTTTATGCAGCGCCGCATCCTCCCTGTTCGACGGTATATACTCCATCCCACATATCCTACAAGTCCTGCGCACTTCTCCACCCAGATCAATCTGCATTTGTGTCAAAGGAATTTTCTTTCCAAGTCGTGGTATTTTGCGCGGGTTGTGATTGATATCGGAGAGCGGCTCATTGATCAAGTTGGAAACTGCACTGCCGCGAGCTGATCGCTTGCGTTTGAGAAAGGAGAAGGCGGGTTTACGTGTTGCTGGCTCGGGTGATGGAAGACGGTGCGGAGGCGAAGAGGGCGGAGACTGAGGAGCTTGGTCGGTGTCGGGTGGTACGTCATCTGAGAAGAGCGCAGGTTGCGGGCTCGAAGGCGCGGTTGAGGAGCTCGTTGGTTCTTCGGTGGCGGGAGGGGCGGAAGGTCCAGATATGATCTTCGGACCGAGATTTTCTTCTACGACTATGCCATTCGCGTCCATACGTATCCGCTTGCGTGGGACTCCGTCATTGAAGCTGTCGGTAACGCGATGGAACTGGCGCGAATAAGTCCTGAGGGTGCCTCTGTAGATTGGATCAGTGGGTCTCAGTCCACCCTGTTCTAAGATACGTAGAAATACCTTTTGAACGAGTTGGAAACCCCATAAGGCATCTTGAGGTTGTGCTGTGAAGCGTTGGAGATGTAAAATATGCAGATGCATCGTTTTGACGGGAGTCGCGAATATGAGAACGCGGCCGTACGCGACTCTTCTCACGTGTTATGTTTAGCACCCGATGTGAGCCGAAGAAAGTGCGTTTGTTTACCTTTTTTTATATTTTTATATTTCTTCATTTTAACGTGCTTATGCAGTCAAAGGTTATGAAGCACATAGAGTAGTATCTGACGATATATGTAGTGTGAAAAAGCTCTCTGCGCCCAAAACAGACTTTTAGAGCTCAAAAATCACACTGTTGTTTATCTTAGTAGTCGCTGCCACTTTCCATACCCAGTCAGATGAGCTCGAGGAAATCCTGCTGCAAGCAGCCAACTCAAAATTCTAGACATTATATCCCGTAGATCAGTTGTACATTGTGCAATCACATCGATAAAATGAGCGACGAAGAGCTATGCTTGAGCGAGCTGACCGAGCGAGCAACAGATCACAGGCTTCGCGTTATCGTGTATGTAGAAGCTGATCACTACGACATGAGCTTTCAAAGAGAATGTGTATGAGCATTAACGCGTGGCAAAGACGTAATGCTCGGTCTGAATCGATGTCGTCTGCTCAGAGACGAAGAGCATGTTAAGTCGTTCGATACTCAGAAGCTTAGAGCATGTTTTTGAGGTCGTTACTCAGAGCTTCGTGCGCATGTCAGAGTAGCCGATTCGTTTGGTGAGTGAGATCTCTTGGCTCTTCTAACAAGTAGAAGGTTCGTAGCCAGCACCGCGTACAGGTGGATCTTGTAAGCTGTAGCTGGCCCGTTTGTTTACCTGCTTAGTGGCTCGCTTTATTTTGTATCTAATCCTCAAATGGCTGCCGCACCATGGCATCATATCGAATGCCAATTTCTTTTACCGGCATTCATATTGTAGAATGGCGCCGATTCTTCTGCCTCATCTACCTTGGAGACTCAGCCAATTCAACCCACTAGCCCTATCGTCCATTTATCCTTCAGTTCCCTTTCTTCTTTATCTCTGGCGTCGCCTTGTTTCCTCAATCGCTCTGTTGTCTGTTCGTGCTATCTGTCTCATGACCCTCACTCCAAATCTAATCCACTCCCTGGAATACATTAACTACTGCGACGATCTCTTCACCCAGGCAGCTCCAGTGCTGCCGACCCAGTCGAAGACAGTCCCACCCGATCGCGATCCTTTGTACTTCTGACTACACTGGCAGACAACTCAGACTGGCCCAAGGGCTTTTACCCTTCACAGTGTATGACTTGGCCTAGGGCTTGGGCCAGCGATGTAGCCAGGTCGTCTCACTCGCCGCCTCGGACCTCGTCCGTGCTGCAGTTCAGCTCGAATGATGATGAGTACTTTTCAGAGCATGCAGAAGCACCTTTTCGCTCAGCTCTGCTGCTCCAGACCCTGCTGCGTCTGTCTTATTCTGCCGACCACCATTTCACCATTGCTCAGCTAATCTGCCACTCTGCTGCAGTACTGGTTGAGAGCTTCAGCTTGCGGCGAGGATTCCGGGGCGAAGCGACAATCGGATCAGGACGACGGCTGCCATGCTACCAACGAAAAAGTTGCCTTATTTCCATCTCACGGGTTTTCGTCAAAGTCTGGCTGGCCATGGGATCTAATGATCTGGCACGGAGGGGCTGAGCGTGAAGCCAGACACGGCCGGTGAGCCGAAGACAGCAAAAGTATCGGTTTGCGCTGCGATCAACAATGGCTTTACGTGTCTACCTAACGGTGCTGACAAAGGATGCCGCAATGGCGTTGGTCTGGTTACTTGGCCCCGGGACGTCGATCGAGCTTTTGGGCAGGCATCAGGGAGGCTTGGTACCGTTGACTCTGTTGCTTGAATCACTGCTGGAAAGCCAGGCTGCAGTAGCTGATAAGACTTGATGGATGGTCATCTCCGAGGGCGCAGCCAACATCCAGCATATGGGCTGGATCCAATACCATGCTCCAATGGTCGAGAGCTGCGTCAATGCGTGCCGTCGCATGTGGGATGGGTGGTCGAGCTACTTGCATACTGGGCGTGGGGCAGTTCAGCAGCGACAGCCAGAGATTGGCGGTCGCGCCTTGGGGGAGGGAGCGGGTGCAAGAAACGACGACGGTGAACCGCGTAGCCCTCAGCGGTCCTTTGGTAGGAAGGAGACTGGCACAGCAACGCTATTGGAAACTCGACTCAAAAATGTATGAATCTCGTCTTGCTTTCTTTTGTTCGCTTTGGGATTCCACCTCAAACTCTATATACAATCGTCCTTTCACTCACACCCGTTAGCTGCTCTTGCGTGTGAAGTATATAATGGCCTTCGTTGAGTTGGACCCCAAACGCTCTGATGGTCATTCATCAACCAAAGCCGGCTTGTCTGGCGGTGGTCTATTACCAAATTTAAACTCTCAAGTACTAACACCCAGTAATAAGGGCAACAAGCATGTAGCTTTTGGACCAAACCATAAAACGAGCGGAAGACTTCAAGACTATAATGTGATCGAATTCCGAGATATGAGTGGGCCTCCACCGGAGGGGTCTAAGTTGTGTGAGCCAGCACTAGAACCCAACGGCATCGAGGCCGGAGGCAGCAGTGTCATCTACAGCAACAATAGCTCGACTTCTGACGAGCAAGGGGGGAAGCAAAGCCCAGAGCAGGGTGGAGAGCATGGTTCGCCAAGCAGCCCGTCGACTTCTGTGGCGATTTCATTCGCTAAATGAGACTACAAACTTCCACTCGACGATTTTAATACCGACTGATGACGACGATCTAGATCTCCCATCCTCCGCGAAAAAAAAGGAGAGCTGCACCTCAGATACTCCTCCATGCCCCAACGGCCTCCTCCCGTCGGCGAACGGCAACAAAAAGTGCGAGCCTCATGGTAAAATCCACAAGCATCCCAGCCTGATCGCTCGATCCGCGAAGACTGGCGAGATCAATCGAAAGACACAGATACGGAAGCGGACGACGAAGCAGAAGAAGAGAAACCCAAAATCAAGCCACATCTCGAACCTAATGGAGGGCAGAGTAAGGACCCGGATGCTTTCTTTACAGAAACACGCTTCAAGCCTTTAGAAGCTCAAATATCGACCTCATCTGCATCAGATGAGAGTGGTATTCAGAGGGACAGACAGGCATTGCGTTATAAGTCAGTACAGACCGCCCTATCTCACACAGACATGTCTGATGTTACTAGACAATTCCATTATGACCCACGATACCGACAATGACGGCACTGACATTAATAACGAAATTCGCTCTTCATCGGGCAAGCATAAAGGGACTTAAACGCCCAAATTCAAAACTCATCCCAGCTGGAAAACAAGGGACACGGCCAAGGTCGTAAGTCTGATTCGAGGTGAAGGATATCACTGTTCATATCAACGACGCACCTGTGTTCTCAATGACTTCTTACATCCCAATCACGGGCCACGGTACTGCTTCTCTAAGGAGGGCTTCTTCGAAAAGCACGACCTTGTTTGGATCTGCTGGCGCGGCAGGGCGAGGTGGTGTGTGTGGCCTTGCGTGCCTTTCTTGATTAGGTTCATCTTGCAATCGGAGCTGCAAGGCGATTTTCATCTCGTCATTTCTATCCTCCTGCTCCTTTCCCTCTCCCTGTGAAGGGTACTTGTCTATTACCGCAATTGCTTCTTTTGTTCTCGTTACCCTCTTCGGGCACATTTAAACGGGCTTCTTTCTAGCCGGTGACTATGTTCAAACGGATATGCAATCCAGGAGACGGGGATTGATTTGGGCGGCTTTATTGGAAGTGAATTGTTGGCTAGAGGGATAGCAATCGAATCGGTTGCTAGTGGCGCATAATAGATACGTCGAGGCTTCGGGGGATGCATTAGGGTTGATTGTCGGTGGGGTGCGAGACGTGTGCAGGTGCGGTGATAGTGCTGAGAAGGAGGAGGGCGGTGGGGACATGGAGGAGGTTGAGAGAGGATTTTAGGCGCCGTTGTGGTGGTGAAACTACATAAGAATGTGGGAATCAGGGTCTGCAAGCTGCATCTGCATTTATATATATACATATTTGCTGCTGCCTTACTGTTCTAACGCAACTTGCAAAGTGATACTTGTCAAATTGTTCAAGTTGATATGGAGAAGCGTAAAGGACGCTCGCTGATTGGCTGCGCCACGCGCTTAAGTAAGCGCATACTTGCAACCTCACTAGCGTATCTACGTGCCGCGATGTGCAGCTTGGTTGCTACAACGCCCATACACATACCAACTGCGCGGATACGCCGACATCAGGCCAGTAGATCCCACCAACCCGAATCGAGGGAATGCCGACAAGCTTGTCAATGAGTTTCTGGGTGTATGCTACACGGTTCATTGGGTATATGGGAAGCTGTATGCCGACAGTATGCTAGGGAAGTAACAGCAGTGGCATAAAGATCCGAGTACCCCGTATCAGCTGCGTGGCTGCTTACCATGAGCCCATGCATCATGATGCCTGCTAATGAAACGTGATTGTAGGCCGATGGGTCGACTATAATGTTTTTATACCGCAATATCCTCAGGGCGGTTTTTAATGAATGATCAAATAAGCGAGTTATTTAACCCACAAGCGCTTGGTTTGATCACTCATTAAGAATGCCTTTTACTCGTTTATGTGTCTTCCCAGCTGAGAATCAATTCCATGATCTTGGCGCTAGTTCAACCAGCCTATCACAATCATTCAAGGCTAGGCGGAATCCCATAGGTTTTAGCCTCGACCCAGGCGCACGTTGCAACATCATCACCCCCATTATCAACCTCCTTGCTGACAAGGTCTCTTTCCGCGCCAGCATTGAAGTAGCTAAAGCCATCACCATCGTGCTGTCCTTTGGCAACCTTGAACAGAGCGTCTGCGGCGTACCACTGCAAACGCTCTTCGAGGACTAGGATAGAGAGAAGCTGGGCGATTCCCCTATGCCCGTACAATGCCGCAGTATGGAGGTATGTGTGCCCGGAGTAGGTTTGTTTATCGATGTCTGTTGTTATATCGAGCAGTAGCGTGGCGATCGGAAGATGTTCATGCCGCATAGCGTCTCACAGCGGTTTGCGTTTGCCTTCGTTCACGGCATTGTGATCGACATCGAAGGCAACGAGCAGCTTGACGAGCGTTCATTTTGCCCGAGTGAGAAGCGATGATCAACGCGATGATCAACGCGATAGCTTAATATGTCATCTTTGCGTCTATATCGATGTTAGTCTCTGTCAGAAGCTTCGCAAAAATCCTATTCTTCTTCTTCTAATCAGTCAGCAGCGCGGTGCAGTATCTGCCCTTCGACAAGATCTTTTGCATTTGACATTAATGTCGTAGTCAAGCAGAAGGTCTTGCAACGATTATGTCTTTCTCTTGAAAGACTTGATGTAGAACAAAATGTTCACCTAAACGCACGTTTATCTCTCGAAGCAGTAAAACACTTACATTTTCTATCATGTCGTTTTGAACTGATCATCATAAGCAACAACATATCGTGCTACTTGTTTTTGAGCTCGTATGAAGACAATTGCTCTTCTTCTAAGACAACGCTTGACGTCGGCGAATGAAAACCCTCAGTGCGAAGCCTGGGGGACCGTCTCGGAGCCCTTGAGGCTCGCTTAGCCGAACACTCAGACAGCATAAAGTAGTCTCGCTGATCACCAAGGGCTTCGGACCAGCTCGGGGTCTTCTGAAGGTTTCTAATCGCTGCAGATGCCTTGTTAGCATATTTATGAATGTTGATTAAAGCATTAAACTAGACGGTGAGCTGGGCAGTGAGGCATGTAAAGAGCTGAGCAGTAAATTATGGAGCGCCATGTAGAGTGTTTGGTAGAGAGCTTTTTACGAGTTTGGTAGGAAGTTTGGTAGGGAGCTATTTAGGATGGTTGGAGAAGAAAAATCATGTAAAGTGTCTGATAGAAAGCCATGTAAAGAGAGTGAGAGCTTTCTATAAAGCTAATTAGCATGTGCTTGGAAGCATAAATGGTTTCTAAAATCTCCCCACTACTTCCGACGCGTATGAGGGTTCTCGTCCATCACACTGTTAATCATTACAATCCAGCAATCTACATTTCCATGACGTGCCCCATCGTGGCACCGTCGTTCTTGACTCTTACCAATGCCGTTCACCACTGCAATAGATCAAGCTTTCGAACAAGACCATACGAAGCGAATACTGCTCGGAGCTGTCTTTCGCTGTTCTGGACACATGAATGGCCAGTTGCGTTCAAAGAATGTCTTCACAAATCTTTGAAGGGTAGTCATATCTCTCAGGAAGAGACGGACGTTGGGAGGTTGAAACTGCGAGGAGGGTGGATAAAATCTGGTCTGCCTCATCATGGTACAAATTCTGCTTTTGATCGAGCGGTCACAGAAACCTTTGCATTGTACTACTCCAAATTATAGTGGCCTGCTCTCGTAGAGCAGAGGTAGACTCCGGCCACTGTGAAGACCTTGCTACATCAATGGGGATGGAATTCCGTTACGTCCAGGCTCTGGGCCTTCCTGTCTATTTTGCTAGATCCTTCTCTCCTAGGTTTGGGGATGTGGAAAAGCCTGACTCAGTTGAAAGCTCATTGTTGAACGGATACAATATTTAGAGAATGATAGCTCTTGCCGGAATTTCCAGTAATGTAAAAATAGGAGAACCGAGCACTTTCTAAGTTAGTTACTAGAATATGCATGAGGCAAACTGGGAGCTTCCATGCAGTGGCTATTTGCTGTTTGCTTGTAAAAAGCTTTTGTCCACAGGCCATCTGTGGAGCTCAACATGACTCTTTGTATGGTCAGGCCTATATAAGGGCATTCAATCCCGCACATAGATTCAACCATATCCTTCCTATAAACAGCGAGTAACAGTCTATTTATACGTCTTAATATAATTTCTTTTTACATATAATCAGTGGCGGTAACTGAAGGTTTGATGAGCAAGGCGAAAGGTGCAACGAACCTATGCTGAGTGAACTTTTCTCCCAGTCAATCTGAGAGTTTCCCTAATCCATCTTGGTGCTCAGATCGGCACGTGTGAGGAGTGGTGGTTATTCGAAGCAGTTTGTCGGCAGGATCCACGACTCCACTGAGACATTGTCCTCGTGCGGACGGAACCGCTCAAACTGGCTAACCGCCAACGCACTTCAGCAACACACTTGTGGAACTTGGCGACCAGCTTTTTATATGCTATTATGGCATAATATTGGGCGATACACAAAGGCAAACGACAAGTACAAGGCAGTCATAGCATCTCCCAGCTAGGACCAGCTGAACAGGAACACCACACTAGGTCTCACATCCGGTCTTGTGGATCCGGACCTTGGTGAGGCAGGGGGTTGGGTCCTTTTGCCTGCAATGAAGCTTGGTGTCGGAAAAGAAATCACAGTCAACCAGACAGAGACATTTCATACCCTAGGCATCATCGTTCTAGCGAGTAGAGGAAATGTCCAATATAGTCTGAACGGTAATGAAACGGCCTATATGGCAGCGATTGGGCCATGGGAGACCTTAACCAAAGCTCAAAGCGTTCACATTTGAAGGCAAGTCACAAACGGAGAGTAACGACAGTGGCACAGGAAGCTATAAGGTAAGGTTCGAGGATAGTGTGAGAAAACAATCATTATACTGAAGCAGAAGAGATGAACAGTAACTGCTAAGCGAAGAGAAAGGATAAGGTAGCGTGACAAGCGTGGGTAGTTACCGAATGTCTCGCCTAGTAAATACTACCCCCATCGGACAATTCCCTCGTGAATGTTTGCGGAATCAGACCAAGTACAAGCACACTCGTGATGCGCGGCAATAGTAAAGCGAAGGTTGGGGTGTGGATGGAGTTAAGAAGTGAGCAGAAAGTTACGCGGACGAAGCATCGATACCTTAATGCTGATTATCAAGGAGTTGCGTAAACAGACGGAACCAATCAAAAGTAAGGAAATTAGGTGACCCGCATTTGTGAGCCAGGGTCTCGCCTACGGATCACAATTGACAACCGAGACTATTAGTACCCGCCCTGTTCCCCTCCCCTCAGTGCTGTTCCGGAAATCAACTTGCGCCCACGACTATCCACAAACAACAACCAACTTGAATTCCGACTTCTAGCACCTCGTTGAATTCCTCATCCATACCGCTCTTAATCCATACCAACAACTTGCAATGCCTCCCAAGAAAGCCACCGCTGCTGCGTCGCAGAAGAAGGCCGCTGCCGGCCCAAGTCATGCGTCCTACAAAGGTATGTCGCTGCTTCTATGTCGACATCACATTGTCGCACAGCTTCAGACAAGCTTGGAATGTGATCGCGAGGCTTTACTGACGCGTTTTTACAGATATGATCAAGGAAGCTATCCTCACTGTAAGTCTACAGTCGCACGCGCCATCATGATGCTTTTGCTCGACGTCCACTTTTCATCGGGCGACCGAGCTGTTTTTGTCTCACATTGCAAACCATAAATGCCTGGAGATTGCATATGCTGACGCGTCTTCTTTCTGTGCAGCTCAAGGAACGCAATGGTAGCAGGTGAGCATTACACGCCATGATATCCTACATCATTGCTTTGTTTACTTTTTGCGGGCGCGTATCGTCAGCGACTATTTTGCTAACTTGTCTCCTCTACAAAGCCGTCCAGCTATCAAGAAGTACATCCAAGCCAACAATAAGATTCCTGCCGTCTCTAGCGCCGCCTTTGATTCCCAATTCAACAAGGCTATTCGCACAGGTGTGGACAAAGGCGATTTTGAGCAGCCAAAAGGTATGTTTTATATTTGTAGAATTTCATGTGCCCTTTCAAGCTTTAACTACAACGTTCAATACTCTCTTCTGTATCTCTTGTTGTCGTGGTTCTGTTGCTGCCTGCCAATTGAGTTTCTTTTGCTGTCGCCAGTTCTTCCAATACGGGAGGAATTTTCATGTCACTGTCACATCGAGCGTCTGTGTCTGACATGTACATATAGGCTCATCGGGCACCATCAAGCTTGCAAAGAAGACTGCATCCGAGAAGCCTGCTGCTGACAAGAAGCCCGCCGCTCCCAAGGTATGTACCAAAATTTAACCCTGACCCTTAACCATTTTTGTACTAACCGAATTTCTGTATAGAAGGCAGTTGCAGCCAAATCACCCGGCCGTCCTAAGAAGACCACTACCGATGCCGCTGCACCAAAGAAGACCGCATCAAAAGCTAAAGCTGCAGCACCCAAGAAGGCCCCAGCTACCAAGAAAGCTGCTGCACCAAAGCCCAAGGCTAACACCGCCAGCAAACGCAAGACACCTGCACCCGTATGTTATTTTCTCACTTGAAGTCATTTTGATCCATGTTAATCTTTCGTGCTAGGCCCCCGCAATAGTAGAGCAAGAAAAGGTGCTCGGCAAGACAAAATCTGGACGCGTGACTAAAGGCCCAGCGAAAGCTGCTGGACCAGCCAAGAAGGCAGCACCCAAGAAGGCCGCCGCCGCCAAGAAGTCCGCAACGCCAAAGAAGAAGGCTGAAGCTGCTGCTGCCGCCACCTAGGCTGCTTTTCAGAGCTTCATTCTTGTCATCATTTTGGGGTTGTGGTTGGGTCAGAAAGAGGGTGTGCATGGAGTTTATGTGATCTCGGTCGCGTTGTACACTCTACGTATCACGGACCTGATACACGGATATTATGGATTTTCATTTGTCTTAAGCCGAAATGAAGGAAACTTGCTGCTGTGGCTGTAGCTTACAGGCGTTTGTGGAACGAAGGGCTATTGTCGCTGTAACTATATCTTTGCTGGAAATTCTGAATGCACTTTACAAATGCGCTTTTCTCGTTCATCCCGCACTTGCGCTTTGAAATCTACAACTTCAGTCGGTATTCTAGACGTAAGTCACTCATCCTCCGGTGACCTCGTGCAACCCAGGCTTTGGGATGCTGCAGACGGAAGGCTGCGTAATCAAGCAAACAAAGCATGCCTTGAGATAGTTGGCCACGTAAGGCAGCCAGCTACGAGCTCTGAATGACAAGAATTTCCACTACGCCGCAACTAAGATGTCTTATACATCACCATTTCGAGATATCAAGTTCATAATTCGAGCACCAGAAGTGGGATTGACAGTACAGACTAGGTATTCTAAGTGTAAATTACAGTAAGGCTGAAGCGGACGACACTATTGCCGACTCTCCAGGCGAAACCGCAAGATTCAACTCCGGGATAACGGCCAGAGCTGTCTCAATACCTCAGCTCTCTTAAATTTACGCGGCATATCCTCAAGATATTCCCGGGGAAAAGTATAACAGTGACGATATCGACGCTCAATGTGAGCGATCCCACATTGCTTCCATTGAACAGAGGAGGCCGCGCAGCTGTCCTCAACAGATTCCTAATCCCAATGGTTCCATGAGACGAATTATTGATGAGCTGGGCTAGCGTATCTCTCACCGTATGGAACGAGTTAGGAAGACTGCATCACCGAGACCCTCAACCAGAGACAGTCCTCACCTCTCGGCCAGTGCGGGCCCAAAGAGATCCCCATTTCTCTAGCTGGGAGGCAATTACTTTTCTTCCCTTCCAATATGCCTTCACTTCTGTCAGACCTTGTTGGGGAGCCCGTCCACTTGACTGCCAGCGATTCGTCCCCCGTTGAACCTCCTCATCGGCCCTCTCAAGAAAGGCAATCACGGCAGCCTCCGAGTACTGTGGGAAAATTGATGAACGGGTTCGCAATCGATGGGTCGGCCGGAAGCAAACACATAGTTGACGGAGTATTTCTGAGCGGGCCTAATGGTGTGAATCCGAGCCTGCACTCTTTGCCAAATGGGAGAAATAGTGGCAGTACGGATAGCAGGGAAAGGGCACCTTCAAGGAGTGGGAGCAATCACTCGATGAAAAGTGGATCTGGAGGTCTTGTGGAGGCTGGAGGACAGAGTCCCGGGCCTGTTAATGGCTTAGTGAAACACCGTGCATTGGATCACGCGCTTCCTCGGCCGCAGACGAAGGGCAATACTGCCCCAGATCCTGGACCGAAGCCAGCAGTGACCGGGCAACTTGGGAACAGCCATCGTTCTGGGCATGCGAGGGCTCATTCAGCTTCCGCGCCCCCAATCCACAACACTAGTCTAAACGGTATAAATCAACAGCAAGCAGTAGCCGGGCTAAACGCCGAACAGACACCATCAACTCAAAAAGACCTAGCAGCCACGAATAGATATTCCTCTCCTTCGACTCATCCAAACTCAAGTCCCGTATATGGCTCAAGTTCATCCACTTCTTTACATCTACGAGCGCCCAACTTGCAGCACCGTCACACTCTACAAGTACCGAGGCTATCGACCAGCCGAACTTCTCGCGACTTTACGTCACCTACCAATGCTCCCGACGACGCATTTACCGACAGCGAACGATTATCTCCTACTTATGCTGGAGGCCGGGCCTCCACAAACTTGGTTCGGCGGAACACGCGGTCAATACACTCCGACTTGTATTTAGACGATGTACCACCTGACGGTGATATGGCAAGATGGACGGAAACAATTCGACAAAAGAGATCAAGCAGAAGGAAAAAGAAAGAGGAGGAAGAGGATGACAGGGTGATGGTCGGAACCAAGGTTGACATGAACCATGTCAACTGGGTTACTGCTTATAATATGCTAACTGGCATACGTTTCACTGTTTCGAGGACCAATGCCAAGATGAACCGAGAATTGACAGATGCGGACTTTGACGCGAGACATAAGTTCTCCTTCGATATGTGAGTGTTGTTATACGCTTCCTAGGGTCCGTTGCTAATTATCCGTAAGCACTGGAAATGAATTGACTCCATCTGCCAAGTATGATTTCAAATTCAAGGATTACGCGCCATGGGTATTCCGCCATCTCAGGGCAAAGTTCCACCTGGATCCTGCAGACTACTTGATGTCCTTGACAAGCAAGTATATCCTTTCTGAACTCGGATCCCCTGGAAAAAGTGGAAGCTTTTTCTATTTTTCACGGGACTATAAATACATTATCAAGACAATCCATCATGCCGAGCACAAACTACTAAGGAAAATATTACGGGATTACTACGCCCATATCGAACGTAACCCCAACACCCTCTTATCCCAATTCTATGGCCTTCATCGGGTCAAGATGCCTTATGGCAGGAAAGTCCACTTTGTCATAATGAATAACCTGTTTCCTCCACATCGAGATATACACCAAACATTTGACCTTAAAGGCTCGACGATCGGGAGAGACTTCAAGGAAGAAGACCTTGAGCGTAATCCAAGAGCTACCCTGAAGGATTTGAACTGGCTGCGTAGGGACTACCGTTTCGAGTTTGGCCCAGACAAAAAGTTTATCTTTGTTGAACAGATAAAACAAGACGTAGCCCTCTTGCAAAAGCTCAAGATTATGGACTACTCCCTTTTAGTCGGAATACACGATATGAGTAAAGGAAACGAGGAGAATCTGCGTGATAAGACCCTCCAAGTTTTCCAACCTGGAGGGGAGGGGAACGAAGAACCAGAGGCGAGTATGCTCATACGAACGCCTTCGAAGCTCGAAAATGCACGGAAAGCAAGGCAACTACGTCAAATTATCAAGACCCAAAAGCCAGTGCCAATGGACAAAAGCACAAGTAAGATGCCGGATGAATTGTTAGAAGAGCGAAAGAACTTTATCTTCTACAATGATGATGGCGGGTTCAGGGCAAGCCACAAGGACGGACAGCCAGGTGACAAGATCTACTACCTTGGCATCATTGACTGCTTGACACATGTGAGTCTCTCTCACCCGTAGATGAAAATGCTCTTAAAAAGCTAACGAAGATACAGTACGGCTTCATTAAACGGGTCGAGCACTTCTGGAAGGGAATGTCAAACAACAAGTCGCAGATCTCCCCCGTTCCACCTGAAGAGTACGGGGAGCGCTTCGTCAAATTCATCACTGGCCACACCATGACCGCGGAAGAAGCGGAGCGCGAAAAGCAAAGCGGGGAACACCTCGACGGCGTACACCGGCAAACGAGCTTTGGCCTCTCCAGGAAATCAACAGACAAAGTAGTACAAAAAGCGGAGAAACAGGCACAAAAAACGGAGCAGCAGGGTGCGAATGAAGAAACTACGCCGGACAGAACAATTACGTCGATGCGCAGCACAAGCGCGGAGATCCAAGGGGGTGTCGGAGGGCAGACACTGCCGGTTGTGGAGGAGGATGGGGAGGCGGGCAGTAGGGATCATAGTCCGAACAACCAAAAGGATGAGTTTCCTGGCGAGAGAGGGAATTCGCCTCCGTTGCCTGACCGTACACCGCCGCCACCGCCGTCCAAAGATCCGCGGAGCAGACACAAACATTTGCCATCGATCCATCCGCTGCCGAGGTTGAGTATGATGGGATCTTCGACAGTAACGACATTTGAAGATCGATGAGTCATGGTTAACGCCATCGGCCAAGGCTTGGTTTCTTTTTCCCTTTTTTTTCTTTCTAAGATACCCATATACTTGGAATGTAAGACTTGCATAGCGGTGTTTCCCCCCAACGATTGGTATTGTACGGATAGAGCGAGAGCTGGTGGATAGCCTCCTTTCTCCTCCTAGCGATTGACCCTTCGCTCCGAGTGTATACAATTAGCACCTTGAACAAGAACACGTTACGCTTTAATGTGAGAATCCGGTGTGTCTCCGAGTGAGATGGATTGAGAAGACAGTTTCAATGAAAGGCTTCCAACCATTCTTCCTATCCAGCTCTCCGGATATTTGGTCGAAGACGAGCATGACGGGATACTCATCAATCGACCTGCATACTCAGAGATTCAAATATCCATCTGGAGGTACCTTCTACGAGATGTTCGTTCTTCGAGATCTTTTTATCCAAATGGCCACCTCTTCATATGGAAGGGTTGCCTTTAGGCACTAACGCAACAGAAAAGGGCACGACGACAGAACCTGTAGATTTGCGATAGACATGATCGATATGATATTGTTGGAGAAATGTTTCTCCTACTCTCGCCTTCGAGGCTCGGGGCATACTGCCTTATGGGGCCGCTCACTAAGCTATTTTACCCTAATTTCCCTGTTTGACCCACGATTGTCATCGTTTCAAATAAATCATTTGAGAATTCAGCATATCATGTTTTGATTACGATTGCGTTTGTTGAAAACCATGTCAGATATCGAAAGCAGTTTCACGATTAAGCGAATTAACAACCGTACACAATGTAAAATAACATCAACAGCAATGACGTGCATGTGTACTTGATGTAGCTTTCAATGCGATTTTATCATCTTCATGTAAAATCTGACTAAAACAGCGAAATTTAACATGATGTTGAGCTGGCAAGCTCAAACGAAGTGGGACTTGATCGTTAAATTCGAATAAATACTAGATTTTCGGAAGCGTGATTATCTCGTTCCTTTTCTGTTCCGTATCGTTGAATTGCAACGTTCATTACAATGGTTTAACACACGATTTCTTTATAGTAACGCTATCAATAACTCTTAGTAGATAGTAAAGTCACTGTTTCCTTACTTTAACAGTATTGTTAGTCTTCATTGGCCGCCCATAAGGTACCTTACTTTAGCGCTGTGCATGAAGGTTGGGGGCGATTTTTGCATCAACTTTCAACTTCGAGTTGCTCAATTTCGAAACAGCTCTTGCGATAACAATCTTTTTCAGCTGTGCGCAGCCCCCTCCTGACAATGATTATCAATGGTCTCAAATGGCGGTGAGCCAGCCTATGGGCTTGCACCTATAAGTGCTGACTATTGGGGCGGACCGTTATGATGGCGCCGGTCATTGGAGGCTGATCCAAGTAATGCTTCAACCTTGTGAGGCTGGATTAAATGACCACAGGCGGAGCAATGCATTATTGGCATCTGCTTTTCAGCTTGCGGAGCTAGGCAATGGCTCGATACGCGCCGTCGGTGGTTATCGTTTCATTTGAGCTTTCTTCATGCGTTGTGACTGCAGATTTGAGGCCGTCGAGTGTGCGCCATCTGAGATTAGGCGTCCAGCGCCCTATATAAGTGCAAAATCCCCTCATCCCACACAATCTTCGCTATTGTTTTCACCATTGCAACTGCCCTGTGCTTCATTCTTTTGCTCGACAAATCTTTAGCTGCATAGGCATCTCCTTCCACTTCCAAGTACGTACTTGCCCTTCAGCCCATTTACTTAAGTTGGAATTGAAAGCTAACGGACGGGGCAGCTTAATACATATCACGTTACCGGAGCCAACACGTCGAATTCGAATCGGACGGATCCTCGAATCCAAGCTATCCTAGCAAACGAAAACAACCCACAGCTGAAAGAAATGAGTGCTGCACCACCCAGTGCGCCCACTAGAGGGCCAGCCGCAATGGCCACCCCAGGCGCTGCCCCCGGCAACGCTGCTCCAGGACCAAAGAAAGTTGTCAGGAGGGTAATCAGAATGCCTGATGGTTCGCTTGTAGATGCTCCACCTGCCAAGTCTGGTGGAACTCCAGCAGATCCGAAGAAAGTGGTACCGGCTGTCAAAAGAGTCATTCAACAGCCCGGAGGCCCAAATGCTCCCGCCGCTGCCTCTGGGACTGGTAGCAAAGCCATCCCAGTTAGTCTACAGGCGGGCATGGCTCCAAAACCGGCCGCAGCGCCAGGCACAATTGCAACAAAGCCGATTGCTGGGCCTACTCAAACTCCAAAGGAGCTTGCAAATGCCGCACCAACTACAGGTAAACCTCCGACTGCTTCCACCAACGTTGTCAAACCACCTCAGCCAATCCAACCACCAAATTCAGTTGGTCCTGTCGCCGCCAAATCTGTGCCTACCGGCGCTCCCAAAGCTGCGCCTGTTGGCCTTCCCAAGTCTGCCCCTACGGACACTCCTAAATCAGTGTCAGCTAATAATAACCCAATTATGACTGCCGTTGGGGCGGAAGTGGCTGTCGGGGTCGGAAAAGGAATCAATTTGATGTTCGATGGTTTATCGAAGAAGATAAAGTAAGCCTTTTCACGTTGCATCTTTATCGAGGTTTTACAAGCGACCTAACGTATACGCAGCCAAGAAATGCCCGCCCCTAAGCCTGCACCCAAGCCCACCGCTCCGAAGCCTGCTGCAGCTGGAACCTCCAGGGGCCCTCCTGCACCCGGTGCTCGATCAATGGACTTTGCACAATACCCTCCGCAGCCTCAACAGTATGCCCAATACCCTCTGCAGCCCCAACAGCATGCCCAATACCCTCCTCAGCCCCAACAGCATCCCCAGTATTACGGCCAGCAATACACAAGTCCTCCACCGGTGGGAGCGCCAGCAATGGGTCATAATCGCGACTACTATCAGCCTTCGCAGCCCACACATTCACATACTGCCGCCGCTGGCGTTGCTGGTCTGGCCGGTGGTTTAGCTTTGGGAGGTGGGGCTGTGTTAGCCTACGATGCCGCAACTGACTATCCAACGGGACATTCATCTACTATAATCAATCGCGATATTGATATAAATACCACAGTATACAACGAGAGACCTGGCTACATCGTACAGTCTGGCTACGAGGTCCCGCAACCATACTACCAAGGCGGAGAAGTGGACATAATCGAGACCCGTGAGGTGGACGCCTATGGCAATGTCATCGAATATGAAACGACAGAAGCCGAATTCGATGCGTTTGGGAATCTCGTAGAATACACAACTATAGAGGAGACCCCCGAATATACAGCGACCGGTGTACAGCAATTATACGATGGGGAGGTTATAGAGGAGGTTGAAGTTCAACAATATTATGTTGAAGGAGAGGATGGAGTGGAAATCACAGAATATAGTGCAGAGGTTCAGTACGACGATTACGGTAACATAATTGAGGCTTCCACGGAGACCGAGATCCAAGAATATAACGAGGAAGGGGAACTCATTGAGAACTTTGAACAAACGACCATTGTGGACGACGATGGAGAGGTCCAGTACGAGACGGAGTTCCAATCTTACAATGATGATGGAGAACTAGTAGAGAACGTTGACCAGACGACAACCGTGGACGAATATGGAAATGTTGAGGTCGAGACCGAGGTCCAAGAGTATAATGATGACGGAGATCTCGTCGAGAGCGTTGATCAAACGACAATGGCGGACCAGTATGGAAATGTCGAGGTTGAGACGGATGTGGTTGAGGAGGATGGCCAGGGGGGCTATGCGGAGGAGTACCAGGAGGAGACGTATGTGAATGATGACGACTACTGAACAGTTATCTGAAGACGTCGGGGATATAGATTTTTGTTTCTAAAACTCTTTGTTTATCTTGCTATATTTCTTTCCTAGATACACGAATATATATATAGCATCTCAACACGTTCAAATCCTTGTGAAAACTGCCTTTGCTTGACACTCAGGCCAGCGGTCGAAGTTCTTCAACGTCATCCTGCCAGGTCTCACCGTCAACGTCGCACAATCCCAGTAAGAGAACGCATTTGCGTCATGATGCGCGAGAATAGAGAACGCACTCGGTTGTGTAAGGTAGTTTTGTCAGGGTAAAAGACGGGTCTGATCAGCAAAATGAGTTGTTTGAAATGGATGGCAAAAACGCGAGACAGTTAGCTCGAAAGACAAAGCAGGACAAGGAGGCTTGCAGAAATTGCTTAGCATTGTTCAAATATGTGCCGAATTAAAACTAGAGCCAATGTCAGTCAAACACCTTCGAGTTCCTGAGCCCATTCTTTCAATGTCGCGACTGTAGCTTTCGTCTTGGTATCATCCGGACCCTTGTATACTAGCTGCTCGGACTTGACATCTTCTAAAAGTCGGATAGCTCCGCCAGTGTCTCCCTTCTGCTTATATGTAAAGGCTAAGCCTTGCATGAACGATACCGTAAATGCATGGAATGCATGGACGTCTGTCATGCCTCCGTCTAGCGCTCGCTTACTCGCGTCTATTGCTTGCAGCTCCCAATACTCGGATTGATCCCAGAGCTGTTGTGCGTAGTACGTCTTCGCGATACTATGCATACAGATTATCGTTTCCCAATCCTCTTCGCCTAGAACGCGGTTATACGCTTCATACAACGTAATGAATAGCTGCTGGGCCTCTGCCCACCGTTCCTGCCCTCGGTACGTCGTCGCAAGCCACATCATGCTGTCTAGTGTCTTAGGATGTTCGCTGCCATGCGTCCGCCTTAATATCTCTATTAATTTCAGCTCTAGCTCCTCAGCCTCATCGAATCGTTCTTGGGCCGAGTAGAACGCTCCGAGGTCGTGCATGGCAAGTATCGTTTCTGCATGTTCTTCCCCTAAAGCTCGCCTTCTGACTTGTAATACCTGCACTTTAAGGCTTTCAGCCTCCTCAAGTCGTTGCTGTTTCAAATATACTTTTGCTAGATTCTCCATGCTCCTGATCGTAGAGTGATGTTCATGACCTAGCACCCGCTTTCTCAATTCCAAGAGTCGCAATTCGAGGTCTTCAGCTTCATGTAACGAGCCTTGATCTCTTAGAGCGGCTGCAAGGCTTTCCACGTAGCCCATCGTCTCTGGGTGCTCTTCGCCTAGCACACGCTTCGCTGTCTCGATCACTTGCAAATGCAATCGCTGAGCCTTCTCGAATTTGTCAAGCCCCCAATATGTTGCTGTCAGTCCATCCATAGTCAACAATGTCCTTCGATGGTCCTCGCCGAATACTTCCTTCTCCACTTGCAGCACTTCAACTTGAAGCAGCTCTGCTTCCTCTGAACGTCCTTGCTCATGATATATTGTTCCAAGGTATTCCATGGATATAAGTATGTGGGCATGGTTTTTGTCTAAAACTTCTTTTTCGGTTGCTAAGATCTCGATCTGTAGTTGTTCGGCTTCATCCCAGCGTTCTTGCTCTCCGTATAGGAATGAAAGCCTTTGAAGCTCGCTCAACGTGGTACGATGTGTATCACCTAGCGTTTGTTTATACGACTCGATTACCTGTTCCTGTAGAATTTCCGCCCCTGTCCAGTCAGCTTCAAACAACAGAATGGCTGCCAGTTGGCCCTTGAGCGTCTGTACAACAAGGGCCGAATCACCTAGCTCTGAAGTAAGGTGAGAGATTTCGGCTTTCAACTGCGACTTGGCTTCATCGAGTATATTATGCTCGCTATAAAATTGGCCAAATTCGATAGTCTCTAAGCTGCCTTTGTCGTATAAGTCTTGTAGTATGCTATGGTGTGTGATTGGAGAAGTAGTCTTGATTTTTTCAACCTCGGCAAGCACTGTGTTTTTGGATAGCATGTATTGAAGGAGCAATTCTTCGATCCTAAGATAAGTGCGCGCGGTGCCGAATCCCAGTCGAGAACAGACTAAAAGTTGCAGCACTATGTTCTGTATTGTAGCATTTTCGCGGTCTTGGGAACACCTGTATTTGTAAAAGCGGTGCTCCAAACAGGACGTTAGATATTGTCGCACTCGAAAATCTGCTTCATAGAAACTATTTATCGTTCGCGCAATCTGTACGTATTCAGTACCTTTGTAAATGCCTGTATATGAAAGAGCTCATCGTACCGAGAAAGATTCGGAGATTTCAATGTCGGACTGATTACCAATAGCCGCATGAATGGAACCAGTTCTTCTGTTGGAGTTCCTAGGATGGCCATGGAACAATTCATCAATTTCATATGCCCTAGCAATTGGGTCTCGCACAAGGCACCCCATAAAAATGTCTTTCAATACTTGCAATTCCCCTTCAGAAAGACCTGCACTGTGTTCAGCCAGATCCGTGGCTAGGGATAGAAGTCTGTCTTCGCTCTTTAACTCTTCAAGATCGCGAGGAGCAGAAGGCGTGGAAATGTCAAAGTTGATTCCTCTATCCAAGCATTCCTGGCCGAATAGCAGCCACAGACAGACCATACCGTAGGAATAGAGATCCATTCTAATTATCTCGGGAAAGCGATATCCTCGATGGTGCCATTCCGGAGCATTCCATGGCTTCGATAACGGCATTTTTACGAATGTATCGTCATGTTCAAGCTGAACGGAGTACCCGAGGTCTGAAACTTTAGCAACGTACTCGCCAGGTATATGTTCAAAGATGAGTATATTGTGCGGTTTGATATCCCTGTGCACAATTCCTAGAACTCCATTAGTGTATGCCAGCATTTGATGTTGCAGCAGAAGGATTACGATTCTTGTGCATATCACGCATTCCCGCGGCGATCCCCTCACAGAGCTTCAATTTCTGCTTCATATCTAGATCCTGGGCCGCTGGTGATTCGAGGAAGCAAGATAGATCTCCGTGTTTTGTCTTCTCGTACACCAGTACAGGCCAAACCATCCATTTACATGCGTGAGCATTCTCTAATACTTCGGGTTCTTTATCATGTGTCTCCAAATTGCCTGTACCATCTCCACTACCACTTCCATGGTCAACCCGCGGTTGGATGTCCCAGCAGACGCCTATGAGAGATATGACATTAGGATGACTTCGAATGGTTGGATTTCCTAGGACCTGGAGTTGCGATCCAAGAGCTTGGTATGCCGCTCTTTCAGCTTCTCGAGTAGAAACACCTGGCTTGATACGACCAAAAGCAAAACTCAATGCGGCAGTCACTAGCGACTGGTGTACTTCAGCCTGCCCGCCAACACCCAGGGTTTCTAGAGCTGGCTGCCATGTGATTGGAAGGAAATCAATCTCTAGGTTCTGACATGTCTCCAATATTGCAATGAAGTCATTATCATCAAATATATCAATTTTCTTTGATACCCCTGGATTCGACTTGGTGTAGAGCCACGAAACCGAGTCGTCATACGTGTAGCGGTTTTGCAAAGTTGCTGCTACAGACATTTTGAAAACACAGATGGCAAATGTTAGAACTAATGGACTTGATCGAAAACTCGCCTTACCATTACCACAGGTACCACTAGTGTAAGTGGCTCTCAAGATAAGCAGGAAAAGAAGGCTTTAAGAATTGCTTAGCATCGTCAAACGTGCGTGCGCTCAAATTGGGTTGTAAAGTCGGGCAGGTGGCTTGAGTTGGTAGAGCAATCAAATATGCTCAAAGTAGCAGTACCAGTTACGCTCAGCCCTAACTGTGTGCTTAGCCGGTAAGCTCGCACCGCGTTCTTAGATGGAACTCAACCTCCCATTTTTGCGGTCTTGGGCTCCATCAAACTCTTTCATTTTTTTAGTATTGATTTGCTGTGATATTTAAGCATTATCTTTTCAATAAATTATAAAGGCCCAAGGACGATTTACGCTTGGCCATGAAAAAAAAAATGACGCTGTGATAGCGGATTTCAAAGCCTTTGCCGGCATATGCTTAAGCTCTGTTCATGCTGAGATGTCTCAAGCCTTCACAAGCCTATTCGGCTTTGGAGTCGTCCTGCTCGTCCTTCTTCCAGAGCGCCATCATCCCCTTTGCTGTCCGAGTGAAGAGATGTTTTGCTCTAAGTGCCCTGTTCTCCCTAACAGTAACATCATTCATCAAGTCTACGGCCTCAAGTTTGCTCCCACTTGCCATGTAGGAATGAGCCAGGTTGTTCATGCTCAACAGAGTGTCCCGGTGGTCTGGACCGAATACTTTTCGACGCGCCTCTACCACCTGTAGTTTGTACTCTAATGCTTCTTTAACGCGTCCTTGTTCTCGCCATGTCACTGCCAAGTCGGTCATGCTCGTCAACGTATCCGGATATTCCAAGCCCAAGATGCGCTTTCGAGCTTCCACGATCTTCAGCTCTAGTTCTTCGGCTTCCTTCAATTCCATGGCGCCAGAGAGTGGAAGACAAGATGCCTAAGGTACCTATAGTAGTCAAATGATCGGGGCCTAATATCTTCTCCCTCGCTTGTGGAATTTGGGTACCTAGATCGGCGGCTTCCTGTAGCCGCTACTGCTTCCAAATATGTATCTGCAAGTAATGACAAGCTCATCAAGGTCAGCTCATCCTCGTTCCCAAGCTCAGCTCGCTGTATCCTAACAACGTCTTTCGGCCTCATCCCATTGGCACTGACTTAGTATGGCCTCCATTAGAAACTATCTGTATGGTGGTGTGCTAAGTACATGACCTCCACGAGATTGTGCGCTAGTCCCGATCGGGCGACTAGACCGCATCAACTTCAACAAAAATCGAACGATATGTTCACTATCGAGGCTGGCAAGACTCTCACCTCCACGTGGTGCCGGCTGGAAACCTGATAACAATTGATTATTCTTATCAGAGCTAAGAAGAGTCACAAACTCGACGATACGCAGTCAGAGACGCTTGTCAACGATCTTTATCGAGCGATGTGCGACTGTTACAACGATCATCGAAGCCACCGAGCCATTTCAGAGGTAAGATACTGTGTTCTCACCACACGGCTTATATACCTCAGTGCCGAAGTTTATCGATAAAGACTCTCAGCGATCTTCGACGATTAAGCTCTCGAGGCTTATTCGACTGCGTTTCGATCAAATCATTGTTCTGTTGGGAAAGAGACTTTGCCAATAAACACACTATATGAGCTATAGAGTGGCCTTCGATAGAAGTCTGGCTCTTGGATTCAGCGCTCACTACGATGAAAGATATACAAGTTGATTGAAAAGTTGATACACTCAGAAAGAGGGAGAATCAAGACTTAACGACGTGTCGTTTGAGTGTCAGAGACTGTGTAGAGGTGAATTCAATTGTCAGTCTTCTTCATACGTCTCTATATCTAGAGACATCGATGCATTTCTACGATTTAGAGTTTTCACCGGATCCGATGATTTTTCGTTTCCGTGGGGCTATTCTACAAAGGCCGACTATCCTGAAGTACTGAAGGAGGAGGGTACGAATAGGAAGAATCTCGTGTGTTGAGGGCCTGTCTTGAGGATGGTACAGTTCGGTGGCGATTGTATAGTCTGTGGATAACCAGGCCTACACACTAGCGAGTGTATATTGTAGTTTTAGCTTCGGTTGAGCCGCTTCGCGACGCCGCACTCGAGTCAATAAAAGAACCTCATATTGTTCACTATCGATTGGAGAACCTCAGCCTGTTCGCGAAGTCCGAGGGAGTTCAGTGAGGTGGTTCCTAAGAAGTCGACTCCTAATGATTGGCATAGGGCTAGAATAGAGATAAAATCAAAGGTGTCCCAACACTTGAAGACACTTTATAGGGTTTATCTAGCGAGTACATCGAAGAGTCAGAAAGGGGTCGACATTGTCCCACAGATATTTCCCAGTGCGAAGCCAGACTAGAAGAATGCCATGTACTCGCGCCAGAGGGTGCATTGATCATGCACCCAGGCGAAGCTTCTGAACGTGCTAGTCACGGAACGAGGCTTCGTAGGTTCGAATCCTATTATGGCAAGAGGGAAACCTCGATTAAAAGAATTGACACGTTATGACATGCCTAAAGACCTCTGAGTAACGGGCGCGTTAACATGCTTCAGGCCTCTGAGCATTACACATCGATTCAACCCCGCAAAGTCCCTGACGGGCCAGTTATAACGGACTGCAATCAACCGGAAGCCTACTGTTCGTCCTACATAGATCAAATTTTCAGCAATACGGAAGCCTACGATCACGTAGCCAGTGGCCACATACACAAAACGTCGAGCGTCGAATACAGAAGAAAATCATCACTACGAGTCGTCGTACGCATCTGCCCTCTAGAGAGCGCGCCGAGATGAATAGAAAGAGGTATTTGATCAAATGAAGAAGATAATGAATGAACGTTATTACACTGGCAAGAAATTGAGTCTATAGAACTTCTGATACTCGATGACTGAGTGTATTCTGCGTGATAATCAAGAGTTTTCTCGATGAAGTCAAGTTAAGTGATGAGATAGAATGTGGTTTTTTCCTGAAGGCCAGGTTTTCACATTCAAAAAGCGTGAAGGATTGAGACCCTTCGTCAATTTGATTCTTAAGTGAATCGTTTGATATATTCTTAGTTGCCATAGCCCTCGGCTGCATGCAGAACTGAAGAAATCCCCCCCCCCCCCAAAAAAAGCCATGTACTCGCTATAATGACTCTGAAGCAAAATTTTGCTGTAGCAGGCAAAGTCTTTAAGTGAGTGTTATTGAAATTTATAGCGGCAATTGTTTTGCGCGTATGATGGTATGACGACTGGAATATTGAAGGTCGGGGATCGATATTCAGGATGTAGAGGTAAACACTGAGGCAAGGACGCAGCGTATGCCGACGGCATTTGATAGGGTCAGCGGTCAACGTACCCCCACGAAGCCGCTCTACCGTATGCAATAGGCGTGAGCTGAGTTTTAGTGATGCAGTAACTACTGTAGGTAGAGTGGGTAATTAGTGGGCAATTGGGTGAACGTGAGCTCTAGCACATTAAACAGCTCCTTGAGTATAGTTTAGTCAAAAGATGAGCCGCAACGATGAAAATTGATGGGTCCATTCTTTTTGTTTCCTTCTCGCCATGTCCATCATGAGAGGCCAAACTATCCTAGAGCCCCACCAAAAGGATGAAATCCGGTTCATATCTCATAGCTGGCTAGACGATTAAGCTTCGATACCACGGATAGGGTAAAATTGACACGAATGGCCACGCCCCGTTTCTCCGTAGATTCAGTGATTCCATCGCCCGAAGAGGGACTCTCTAGACTACCGTCTAAACAGCTCCTCACACACTCGGCGTACACACAACCCGCTTTCAGGCGCAAAGAAGAGAGATGATCTGCCATGAGCATTTTCACCATCTTTCGCGGACTCCCACCTTCGCTGGTCAGTTTGCTCAGAGACCTCCACATGCCAATCTCGAACAGAATCAATCCCAAGCTATAGTAATCGAACCACGGCTCAAAGCGTTTGCCGTTCTCTAGATAGTCCGGATGCGAGTAATCTCTGTTTTCAAGGCTGTCCAGACCCTCCGTGAATACGTTGGCTTTGTCAGGACGACTGTGTACGAATCCTATGACATATGGATCGCTCAAAAGTGGGGTAGATAGTGTGCCAGAGAGCCTGAAAAACGCAATGTTGGAGGCAGATAGACTTTTGTGAAGTAACGACGCTTGGTGAAAGGCAAGTACAGTGGATGCGAGACTTGATGCCAACGCGTATCGGGATCCGAGGTCAGGCAATGCCGAGCGGGATTTTTGGTCGAGTAGTGCGCTCAAAGTTTGAATCCGAGCACGTGGTCCTTGAATTCCAGTGGGAAAGCTATAAATGAGACCTAGCGCATGACTTTTAGGATTTGAATCTTTGCAAAAGCCTCGACATCGTAGGTTGCGGAAGCAGGGATCTGATCTGGTTGATGTTAGAAGCGTTGCTATCTCTTGCATCCGCTGAAGAATGGTTTCATGGCGGTAAGAGTCGTCATATGTTCTCCATTCAATTAAGACGCTCTGCTCTGAGTCCGACAACACGCTAAGTGCTGGGCCTATCAAGTGAAATTCTGTTGATTGACCTTTGAGAATGGAGTTGTATTCCATCTCCAAAGAGCCCCGAATTGGCAGATCCACCGAGGATTCCATTAAGGTCTTGTGCTTTATGTCGGCAAGGCTTCGGATACCATGAACTAAACCGAACTGGGCGAGGTAAGCAAGGTATTCTGTATTGTCCGTACTTAAAAGCACAGTGTCGAGAAAGTTTCTGGCCTTTAATTGTTCCATAGGGCTAAGGTTACCTAACAGTGAAGCATTCAGTTGTCGTGTCGGTAGGATAAGGCGGCGTCTAGGATTTCCTATCGATGTCTCGAAGCAGTCCAGCACTTGCTGTAGCATGGACAGCGTAGATATCATTGTGTCGAAGTTTTCAAGCTTACTCTCTGATCTCAACTCTTCTGCTGGCTTATGTGAATCAGTTACGAGGCCTAACGTCCATTGCCAGCTTCGAAATCGCTGCTTCTCGATGAGCAGCTCAGTCTTGGCTTGGCCAGAGTCCAACGAGTTGGTAAGCATACGCAACCGTGTTTGAACTGGTTGAGAAAGAGCATGGAGGGTAGCAAACTGTAGCGAAGCCATGACATAGCCTGAACTTGGTCTTTCTCTGGGCGACAGTACAAGAATTTTCCGTATTAATTGCAGTATAAGCCTTTCGCTGACTGTACAAGATGGCTCTAACTCGCCGGTAAGCCATTCATGCATTCCTTCGTTCGGTTTATGGCCGCAATGAAAATAATAGTATGTGTAGGGCCCATATTTGAATTTCCTAGCCTGCTTAAAAGCTCTAAGGCCAGTAGAACCTCTTCTCATATATACTAGCACATAAGCTATTATGCATCCAAACGACCAAATGTCGCTCGATCGGCCGATTTCATGCATCTCATCATTCTCCAAATCTTGACACTCCGGGGCTATTTCGTATCCGTTGCGTTCGCGGTACGGTGTCCTCGATCCGTCAGACTGAACCTTGAAGCGGGATAGGCCAAAGTCAGCTAGAAGAAAGCGATCTCCTTCAACCAAAATGTTTTTGGGCTTCAGGTCATGATGACATCCAATGAGATACACGTCGAGTGTTGCTGCTGAGAAATAGTGTATGCTATGTAGAGCAGAAGCAATCCCGCTCAGCGCAACAAAGAAGGATTCATTCCGCTTGAATGCTTCAGGGCGTTCTTTTGACAAAAAATCTCCAAGGTCGCCATCACTTGCTCGAGGAAAGATAAAGTTATGTGAATCCCGGTAGGTGTAACACGAGAGCAGGCGGATGATATTCGGGTGTTTGAGCAGTTTTAGTAGCGAAAGGTTACGTAGCTCGACTTCGTAGTCCTTAGCATGTGGTAGCAACTCCTTGCGGATCAAGTAGGATACGCTTGAAGCTGACAGGACTGCTGAGCCATCGGAAATCCCTAACCTATGGTAGTCATCCTTCATCTTGACACTGTAGACAACTCCAAAGCCACCTTCGTCGAGACGTCGGTCCTCCGAGAATGGCAATATAATCTTGGGTTCGAGGCATCTTGGTATTCCTGTATTTGACAGATGTGGAGCTGAGAATTCCCACTGTATTTTATGAAACTTGTCTGCACGGACGCTAGGTAAGACACGCTGCAATGTATTGATGTCGAACGGTAGCCTGTGATCTAACTCTGAGGGCTGAAACTGATCCACCGTCTTAATGAAATTAATGATAAATTCTGGATGGTCACAAAGAATTAGTATAGCAAAGATTCTTCTTGCGCCACCCATGATCGTCGTAACTACATCATCTTGGGTCCCTTGTTGAGAAGCGCCAGTGATATTACTACACATATCTTCAATCTTTTCTCTGGTTAAAAGTTGAAATAGAGAGTTCTGCGGGACGAAGGTACGGCATTCATGATTCTCCACACGAAGGCTATCTATGGAATCTTTCAATTCCTCCATGACTTTCATTCCATACAGGTAGGTTTGATTGACACTTGAGGTCTTCATGGATTCTTCGTAATTGATTGAATCTCTGTCTGTTGACTGTCAGAAGATGGGACAATGGTATGTCCTATTTCATGGTGTAATGACACTTGCACACCTCTGTCAACTTGCGCGGAATGCTAATAACCCATGTATCGTCGCAGTCCTATACCTGTGTAAGTGACTCTACCACATACCTCTCTGTGAAATCGGAGCACAGCTCTCCTTATATTTGGTAATGCTAGCTTACCTCGATTTCATAATCGCCGTTGAACAAGCGATCCAACAATCTCTTCAGATTTCCTCGGTTGATGTATCGCCTAGGAAGAGTTTGCTGGACAAGATTTGCCATTGCGACTAGTCAGTCACGAAAGTTCAGACCTTTTGGGACGCGGGGCGTCGGCCATATTAAGAACTGGATTAAAATAAGGCGTTAAGATGTAAGAATAGGCAGCCGCTCGCCTGACTAATTGATGCATCTGCTGTCGGGCATCAGAAATTCCACCCAGTCAGGAAAGCCCATGTAGGCCGCTTAGAGACGGCAGCATATCCCTTTGACAGCCACAAAGTCGGCCACCCCCTATGATCTACAATGCTAGTAGGGGGACCCCACCAATGACTAAGCATACGAACATTTGTTTGTTTGTTTGTTTACCTCGCTGTCGACCTCGCTGTCAATCGCATACAGATGCCTGAACGTGGCTGTGAGTTCGAAATACCCGGCGAATCTGATGTTCTACCATTTGCAGTTCGAAATGAGGCTAACCAGAAGAAGAAACCTACTGTACACGAAGTGCTGGAGGCAATTCCAACGGCCCGTGGAAGCTTCAGTCCTCTTCGAATAGAAGCTCGTTCTCCTGTTTCTCTGGTCCCGGATCACATTCAGACCCCTCTACAGCTATTTTCTCTTTTCATAAGCTTCGATATGCGCTGCATCATAGCCAAAAACACGAATAAGAACGCTATCATTAAGCAGAAGCAAGAGGAGATCGGAAAACAAGAATTGGAACACTGTCGAGCTTGAAGGTCAACAAATGGTCATGAGGTGGGAACATTCATGGGGGTATTGCTTTACATGAGTCTTTATCACTGCCCGGAGTATGAGGACTACTGGAACACTCAATCTACTAAGTCAGTCTTCATCGAGGTCATACGAGCAATGAGTAGGGAGCGATTTTGTCAAATTTTACGGTACTGGAAGATATCCGATCCAGACGAAAATTTGGATTTCAAAGGACCTGATTTCTGGAAGAAGCTCGAGTCATTAGCCTCTGATATTCGAAAGGCTAGTCGTCAGTACTGAAAGCCAGGCAGGAACGTATCTGTTGACGAGCAATTAATACTCTTTCGAGGGCGTTTCAAGCATACCATGATGCTCAGCACTAAAGCAGCTGGGGTGGGCTTCAAAATCTACAGTCTATGTCAGCAAAATTACATGCTCGATTTTCTTTTCACGTCAAAGGTATGTTTATCTCCTGATTTTTGTATGTAATTCGCCGGAGATTACCTGTTTTTGCTCTGAAAATGCTCGCTGAAGAGGTTCCTGAAGATGCTTTTGGAGAGCTCTTCAGAGACGTCTTCGAGAAGGCTTCGAAGAAGAATTCTGCCGTGTGATGTTGAGTTTTTATTACTAGTTTAGGAAGGTGGTGAGCTTAGCGCTTAGGGCTTCGATGAAGAACTCTCATATTCCCCAAGCAAAATCATACTTTCATACATATATTTCACTAAATTTCTACTACGTCAGTACTAACTAATGCCATAGATAACTTCAATTCCTGAGCTGTTAACTGCTAAGCAGCTAAGCTACAACGAGAAGGCTAAGGGCAATGGCACGCTGTCGTCGTCTTCACGAGTGGTTTTACAGCTATGCAAAGGCTTACCTAAATCGTATGACTATGTAGTCTTTACGGACAACTTCTTCAGCAGTGTGAAGCTATTCAAAGCTTTAAAGAAAGAAGAAATTGATGCATGCGGTACAGCTAAATCGGGCAGCGGATATTCAAATCAGCTACTTCGTCTTCGACTCACCTTCATCAAAGCAAAGAACTGAGGCTTACGTGCTCACATGATAGTCGAAGACGAGGTTTTATGCTTAGCATGGCAGGATAACAACGTGTTGCAGTACATGATCATCTCACACGATCTATCTGATTTAGATGAGCTTCATTTGCTCGATCATCGAAAGAGGTGGGACATACCTTCAGAATTCACGATACTCAGGTTCAGCAATAACCTCACTGCCATCAGCTATCTTTCTTTCATAGCCGCTCATTCTACCCTCTACTATGACTGGTCAGATTTGGTGTTGCCAATTTCTTTAGTGGCTAAGGAATACAATGATAATATGGAAGGTTCGGATGGAAATGATCAACAGAGGTTCTATTATTCTTTGCGTCGAAGAAATAACAAATATCTCTGGAGACTGTTTGAATTTCTTCTTGAAGCAGCTGTTCTGAATAGCTTCAAACTGCATAAGCTACGAGATCTCACCTTCAAGCTGAAGCATAAAGACTTCGTTTTGCAGTTAGCTTTGGAACTCACGCACAATTTCTATGGCAATGGTCGTTTGCGAGAGTCAAAAATCTCTATTGCTACTTCGAATATGATCTATCCTTCGGAGCATCACTACATTAAGCTCGCTAAAAAGGCTTATTGCACGCCATGTAGCAAACTGAAGAGGAAGAATTACACTATGAAGCGCAAGGCTTTAGCTGAAATTCCTGACGTCGACGTCAATCGGCCCAGGAAGAAACGACGACAGCGAGGTGCAGAGACTTCATGGGGCTGTGCTGCAGCAGAGTGCTCCAAACTAGCCTGTTGCAGACGATCGGAGTGCTGGACTGCTATACATAGCACACTAGATTAAGCAATAGAAATAGAAAATGAGGATATTCGGAAGGCGGGGTTCACTGCCAAGCTTCATTTTAATTGGATTCGGTGAGTCGGCGACAGCGGGGTCTATCAAGCATCCGTACCCCATCTGGTCAAGCTGCTACCAAATATGACCTAGCTGCTGATCATAGGGGGTGGCCGACTTTGTGGCTGTCAAAGGGATACTGGAAGGAAAGTCACATGACTGGTCAGCAGCGCCAATGGTTGAGAAGCTATACCCAATCAGGTAAGGGTGCCGCAGTGCTCTGAGCATTTACTACCTTAAGGTACAGACCGTACAGTCAAAGCTGGCTATAACCGAGGTGGCAAATCAGCTCCTCAATTCCGTTATGTACCGTTATGTACAGAGTTTCCGTTATTCATATTGATTATATAAGCACCCTCATATGGGCTCATTGATGTCGCCTCAGTTCTCAGACGTGCCAGCGTCGCTAAGCCCCTTCGGGTTAGCCTTGGCTGACTGCGCAGCGTAGAGTGCAACCCGCAGTAATATTGGTTGATTGGCATTAACTTTGGTGACAGCCCACACAAGTTGACCCGTTAACTTTTGCAAGTCACAACATTCTTGTTCGCGACGCGATCATCAATGCACAACATGTAAGTCATAGTGTATGTGAACTTGCGATTGTACTTTCACATATGCTCTATCTGATGCGCCTAATTTAAGTATCAATAAAGTTCTGCAAGATCGATAAATTGCGCAGTCGAATCATCGAGTCGACTGCGAGCGATAATTCGAGTAGTCGAGCAACGCGATCAAGAATATGCTTGCTTCTGTTTTTTGCTCTCGCCGCTTGATATTTCATGATCATCGTCGACTGAACTTAGTTGAGCTTGCATCGTGTTGAAAGATGAAGATTTGATTCGAACGTTCTTTTCGATGATCAAGAAAGCGCGCTAAGTCGTTTCGATAGAGCGTTTGGTCGAAAGTTTGGTGGAGAATTCGGTAGGGAATTTGGTAGGGAATTGGTAGGGAATTCGGTAGAGCGTTTGGTAGAGCGTTTGGTAGGGAATTTGGTAGGGAGTTTGGTAGAGCGTTTGGTAGGGAATTTGGTAGAGCGTTTGATATCGAGTCATGAAGGATACTTTCTATTGAGCTAATTAGCATGTGCTATGAAGCATGTATGAAGCATACTATGAAGTAGACCATGAAGCGAATGACGCTTATTCAAACGTTTCGCATGAAGCATGTTTTGAAGCAATTTTGAAGCGAGTAGGATGGTGAGTAGGCGATCGAGTCGATAGCTGAGTTGGTAGCTGAACATGTAGGTAGGCGAGTAGGTAGGGTGGTGAGTAGGGTGGTGAGCATGTAGGGTGGTGAGTAGGTAGGTGAGTCGGTAGAAATCGTAGAATAGATAAACAGAGCGAACAAAATGTAATTAATTCAATAATACGCTCATACTTTATCGCATCAGGTATTCGTGCTCTATTATTCCAAAGTTAATGCCAAGTTTGTTTGTAAACAAATCAAGCTTGGCAAATCTTCTTGTGCGTAATGAGAAAGTGGGATGCGTCGCTGTACGGGGTATGCATGGTAAAAGATGATTCTTTTGTGTTCAAGTAGGCATTGTTCAAAAGATGCCTAAACATGTTTGGATGTAGTGCAGTCTATACAGAATCGGAGGATTCAGCTAGTCTACGACTTTCCCACTTTGCCCTCACCAGCGGCAGGCACATCTCTTCTCTGAACGTCAAGGATCGACTTCCCTGCATACCTGTCCCTGGTGAGCGCCTGCCTTTCTCTCTTCGACGCAAGTATCTCCTCCCGCCACATCCACCCAAGCGCCACGGCCACCGCCGGCCCTGCAATCACACCAGCCATCAAACCCACCGCGAGGATCTTCACCCAACTGTCTTTGACCATCCCGGCGCTCTTGATGTCGTGGAGCAAGAGACCCACCCAGAAGAGACTTGAGAGTAGGATCCCGTGCCGATTCGCCTCGACAAAATCTCCAGGCAAGAGAGAAAGCGAGGAAGCGTCCGAGAGCTCTGCGGATATCCAAGTCGCTGCAGAGATGGCACTGAGAGTATACACGCACCATCGAATGTACGAGAGATCCCGTTTCTGATTGCCCATAGTATCCTCGTGCATGCTGACCTTGCTTAGCTGAGCTTTGACCAGTATCCACTGGATGATCGTGACCATAAACGGTGGTTGCAGTATCCAGTGCCAGTGCCACGATACCTTGTCGACGGTGACAGAGTAGCCTGTTAAGGCCAGGAAAACCGGCGCGCTGATGGAAAGCAGTATCAAGGGCAAGATCGTCCGGGTGTAGGCCACGTTGGTGAGCCTTGCATCAGCCGCTGCGAATTTCTCGACGCGTGAGAATACGAAATGCAAGAAATAGTAACAAGGACTGATGACGCCTATGCCGAACCTGAGGGCGAGGATGCAGAAGATCGTTGGGAGCTGGGCGAAAGTCAGCACATTGGCTCGACGGTTCGATTCGATCAGCCAGATGGCATAAATGAGACTTCCTTCAACGAGGAAGCGTAAGCTTTGGAGCCATTGCGTTCGTTCATCAATGTGTGTGAATTGTCCTGGCTGCAAGAGCTGGTTCATAGAGTCCCCGATACCGCCCGGTGATGTCAATTTCGCCATCCAGTAAGAGAAAATGAGCAATGGTGCGGCGATGGCCGCACGTTTGAGCACGCTTTCGTGCTTGCCGATGCCTTGGTTTGGATTGAAGGGACATGAGCCTTCAAAGGACTGGGTAGGTACTGGCAGGTACTCGAGGATCTCAGCGCCGATGAGCGTGTTGGTGACCAATGTCAGAAGCGACTCGGTGGCATTGGGCACAACATAGTTCATGACGTAGTAGGCCATTCGACTATCCAGCGCCTGCATCCGGCAAACAGCCGCGGCTTCTTTGACTGTCGCGTTGACGCGGACCCAGCGCTTCTCTTGCCACTTCCGCAACGCTGACTTGATTGTCTGGGAGGTGATCAGCCCATCATCATGGATTTTTTTGAGTTGATTTGCCAGCGCAGCGGCAGACTCGATGGCATTGTTTCCGGCCTGGCCATGATTAGGTGTCATCTTGTGGGCGTTGTCTCCACCAGTCGCTATGCGTCCCCAGCTCCAGGTGTTGAAGAGAGCCTCCTCTAACGGCACCAATGTGTAGGACACACGCTTTTCCCACAGGTCTCCCAGTGTCACAGTCTCATTCACATGTCGCCAGGCGTTCTTAAGTGCGAGATTCTCGGCATCGGCTTTGGAGTATCGCGGGAAGTCTCTGGCACCGACATGGTAAAGTTTGTCCAGCTTCTCGTGGTAGAACCAATATACTGGTCCATGTTTACCGGTAATTGTAAGCATGTTTCTACCCTTGTCAAAGGTAGTGTCGACGTCACCTTCGTTGAGGCCGTCCACGGGGTCAGATATGCCGAAGAGACAATTAAACTCGGCAGTCATTTCTGGGGAAGATCATTAGTTGCAGTTTTTGAGCCGTAGATTCCTGTACGTACTTATCTTCTCTGCCTCTGGGAAGTGTTCTGGATCCTCCTTGCTAGCAAGACGGCACATTTCATTACGGATCGATGCCTTGCTGTTGACACCATCGCACCCAACAACGACGTCTCCATGGTATGATAAGCCGTCTTCGCAATTCACAGTGACGCCGGAATCAGTGTGGTCGATGTTCAGTACTATCTTCTTGAGCAGCATCTTGTCCTTCTGTGCGATTGAATTGGCCAAAGCTCGTAGAACAAGCTGTCGATCCAGGAACGCTACTCCATAGCCAAACCTAGGATTTTCTTCAATGTCAACACTTTAGGTAAGTGAGAAAGTCACCCATGTCACACCTTGCTTTTAAGATCTGGAAAGTAAAGGCTGGAGGCATGACCAATTTACCGTCGCTGCGATGAACTTTGGATACTTTGACTGGTGCTGTATGCTTGATGATATCCTGGGCAGCCCCCAGCTGGTCCAAGATGCGCATTGCGGCTGCATTGAGCCCAATCGATGCCCCAACTTGCGGGTCTAATCGAGCTCGAGCTTCCAGCAGTACAAAGTCGACATCTGCCTTTTCCAATGCCCCTGCGAGGGTGAGACCAGCCAGACCACCGCCAACAATAATAACCCGCATGATCTGGTGAAGTTTGGTGTTGGGAATAAAATTCAAGTATTAATCTGAGGAGCGGCTGAACGCATGTGAAGACCAATGGAGGCGAGAAATTGGAAAGGAGGTGGCATGGTCTGGATGGCCTCTCACTCGTCTGTCACTGTTAACGAGATCAGCGATCCTGATCGAGCATGTAAACGTAGGCTAAACGGGATCACAAGCATTTGGGATACAGTTTGGGAGATTCAGCAAACCGGATCTCCAAGTCTCGAATCGGGAAACATCCGATGTAGTAAGTTCCGAATTGAATGCCGGCCGGATATATCCCGAAGCCGAAGCGGGCCGAGATGCGCCAGCGGGGGAGGCCTGTGCTGGCTGTCTAAATTGGGGCTAGCATGCGCAGCCTTCCAATTTAGCCATGCCGTTTGATCTGCGTGGTAGTCTCCTTCAGGGTAAGGCTCACAGGACTGATGAAAAGGTCTCTGTTTCGCTCGACTGGGATGCACTACGGATAGAGAAACGCGGAAACTAGAGAGGTAGGTTGGGCAGGTCATCTTGGCCATGAATGCATCACATCCGAAATTAATCGCGTAAACAAACGCGACCAGCTGTCAGGCCCACTTTTTGCTCTGAAACTTGATATTGAACCTCTGCCTCGAACAACAGCAACAACAACAACAACACACTTTGGCAAACATTGCTGTACATTCCGGCTACATTTTCACTCATTTCTCACTCTCGTGCTTACTCTTCGGCGAGAATACGCCCTCAGCAGCAGCATCGGCGGCATATCTGACTGGGTAGAGTACCGCTCTCACACGCCCCTTGAAGCAACCGCCGAAGCCTCAAAACATGGCGAACTTAGACATGACACAAAGGACACATGAGGGAGACGTGAAGCCTCACACACAAGCAACTGATCTGAGAACGGAAAAGATGGGCGTGCAGCACGAATCTGCACCTTCCGGAGAGACAGAACCTCAAATGCAGTTAGAAGGAGGTCAGCAAGAGTCCACTCGGGCATCTCAAGAAGCGAAGCCCGTCAAACTTCCCTTGGACACACTGGATTCAACTCCATCAAATGCAGAGATTGATGATCCATTCAAGCATCTACCCGAGCACGAGAAGGAAATCCTGAAGAGGCAGCTGGACCTGCCCGCCGTCAAGGTCAATTACATGACTCTATACCGTTATGCGACAAGGAACGACAAGATAATCTTGGTCATCGCCGGGCTCGCGGCGATCATAGGTGGTGCACTCTTGCCACTCATGACTGTACTGTTTGGAGGTCTTGCAGGCACCTTCCAGGCCTTTACCCTAGGCAACACATCTCCGAGCCAATTCACCAGCGAGCTTGCCAGGTACTCTCTGTACTTTGTCTATCTTGCTATTGGCGAGTTTGTAATGGTATATATAGCCACGGTGGGCTTCCTGTACGCCGGTGAACACATTTCCTCAAAGACAAGAGAGCAGTTCTTGGCCGCCATTCTCCGGCAGAACATTGCTTTCTTCGACGAACTCGGTGCCGGTGAGATCACTACACGAATCACAGCAGACACCAACCTGGTCCAAGAAGGTCTTTCAGAAAAAGTTGGATTGACCTTGACAGCTATTGCCACCTTTGTGGCAGCGTTCGTCATTAGTTTCATACGATATTGGAAGCTCACGCTGATTTTGTCTTCGACCGTAGTAGCCATTGTTGTCACATTGGGTGCTGTGGGCTCGTTCATTGGCAAGCTCAGCAAAACATACATTGCACATTTTGCCGAAGGCGGAACGGTTGCAGAAGAGGTCATCAGCTCCATCCGAAATGCGACCGCATTCCATACCCAAGAGAAGCTGGCTCGACAATACGATACATATCTCATTAAGGCAGAGAAGGCTGGATTCAAACTCAAGTCCACCACTAGTTCCATGATTGGTTTTCTCTTTCTGTAAGTACAGCAAATGGCAAAATGCCCTGCCGTCCGCAAGGCAGTCCCTTAAACCACCTCAAACAACATGATGTTCTGACCTTGTCTGCTAGGTTCATATACCTCAACTATGGACTCGCTTTCTGGATGGGCTCCCGCTTCCTTGTGGATGGATCCGTCGGCTTATCGCAGATCCTTACCATTCAACTGGCCATCATGATCGGGGCTTTTGCTCTAGGGAACGTTGCACCGAACATTCAAGCCGTCACCTCAGCTGTCGCTGCGGCGAATAAGATCTACGCAGTAATCGATCGTGTCTCTCCTCTCGATCCTGCATCGACCGAGGGCAAGAAGCTGGATGCAGTCCAAGGCAATGTGGAGCTTAGGAACATCAAACACATATATCCTTCCCGGCCCGAGGTTGTTGTGATGGAGGATGTAAACCTACTAATACCCGCCGGCAAGTCCACCGCGCTTGTTGGTGCTTCAGGTTCTGGCAAAAGCACTATTGTTGGTCTAGTTGAACGTTTCTACGATCCAGTCGGCGGAAGCGTTTACATCGACGGCCATGATGTCAAAGGTTTGAATCTATGCTGGCTGCGACGACAGATATCTCTGGTGAGCCAGGAGCCAGTCTTGTTCGCCACTTCCATATACGACAACATCAAGCACGGTCTTATTGGAACAACGCAGGAGCAGGAGTCCGAAAAAGCGGTTCGTGAGCTGGTAGAACGTGCTGCTAAGATGGCGAACGTAAGTACAGCTAATGGCATAAAATCCTCCCTCAGACATACTCTCTATGCAAAAACTCTTGATGAAATGATGTTCTGACCTTGTTCTTTCAGGCCCACGAATTTATTACTACCCTTCCTGAAGGCTACGAGACGAACATTGGGGAACGAGGCTTTCTTCTCTCAGGGGGTCAGAAGCAACGCATTGCCATTGCACGAGCTATAGTTAGCGATCCCAAAATCTTGCTACTTGACGAAGCGACATCCGCACTTGATACGAAGAGTGAGGGAGTTGTTCAAGCAGCACTTGACAAAGCTGCCCAAGGACGAACCACTGTGATTATTGCTCACCGACTATCTACCATCAAGCATGCCGACAACATTGTGGTTATGTCTGAAGGACGTATCATCGAGCAGGGCAGCCACGATGAACTCCTCGAGAAGAAAGAGGCTTACTACAACTTGATCGAGGCTCAGCGAATCGCCACTAAGCAAGAATCTAGGAACCAAGATGAAGATCCCATACTGTCTGAAAAGGATGATAACTTGCTGCGATCCGAGTTCGCTGAGAAGAGCAGCAACTCGGGCAAAGAGGCTCATGGAGAAAACCTTGATGATCTTCAGCTTAGCAAGACACAGACAAATAGGACCGCGTCGAGAATGGCACTTGCGAAGAAGCGACAAGAGGACAGCGGCGACAACTATACCTTATTCACACTGGTACGATTCATTGCCGGCTTGAACAAGAAAGAATGGAAGATCATGGTCTTTGGACTTTTACTTTCTGCCATTTGCGGTGGAGGTACTCCAACACAGGCTGTCTTCCTCGCCAAGTCCATCACAGCCCTTTCGCTTCCTCTTTCAGAGCATGCTGAAATACGGCGCCAAGCCAACTTTTGGTCTCTGATGTATCTGATGCTTGCCTTCGTACAGCTCCTCGCTCTTATCTCCCAGGGTATTGCGTTTTCATATTGCGCAGAGCGACTTACCCACCGGGTCCGCGACCAAGCATTCCGATATATTCTACGGCAAGACATTGCCTATTTCGACAAGAACTCGTCGGGTGCCCTCACTTCTTTCCTATCTACCGAGACCACCCACCTGGCTGGACTGTCCGGGATTACTCTCATGACGTTTCTCTTGCTCATCACCACTTTAGTTGCCGCCTCCGCCATTGGTCTGGCCGTAGGGTGGAAACTTAGTCTGGTGTGTATCTCCACCATTCCCCTCCTTCTCGCTTGCGGGTACTTCCGTTTAGCCATGCTTGTCACATTCCAGAAGGAGAAGAAGAAAGTCCACGAAAAGTCTGCAAGCTATGCTTGTGAGGCCACTTCAGCCATTCGGACCGTCGCTTGCTTAACCCGCGAGGATGACGTTTGGAATCACTATCACGAACAGCTCCTCGGACAAAGCCGCCAGTTAGTTGTATCGATTCTGAAGTCATCCGTACTTTACGCTGCATCTCAGTCTCTTCAGTTTCTTTGCATGGCGCTCGGCTTTTGGTATGGAGGTACCTTGTTTGGCAGACATGAATATAGCATGTGAGTAGATGAGATACGTTTTCCAGACATCGTGAAGTCAATTCTGACTCTTATTTTAGGTTCCAATTTTTTCTGTGCTTTACCGCGATTATTTTCGGAGCACAGTCTGCAGGAACTATTTTTGCCTTTGCGCCGGACCTGGCCAAGGCCAGACATGCTGCTGCTAGCCTTAAAGCTCTTTTCGACAGGAAGCCCGAAATTGATAGCTGGAGCCAAGACGGCACGAAGGTCCAGAGCATAGAAGGCCATATTGAATTCAAGGATGTGCACTTTAGATATCCAACACGACCGAATCAGCCTGTTCTTCGAGGCCTCAACTTGCAAGTCAAGCCAGGACAGTACGTCGCCTTCGTCGGAGCTAGTGGATGTGGCAAGTCGACCGCGATTGCCCTACTAGAGAGATTCTACGATTCACTCGTTGGCGGGATCTATGTCGACGGTACGGAAATCTCATCATTCAACATCAACGAATACCGCTCCCATCTAGCGCTTGTCAGTCAAGAGCCAACTCTCTACAGAGGCACCATCCGCGAGAACATTCTGCTAGGTACTGATAGAGACAACATTTTGGAAGAGGAAATAGTGCGATGCTGTAAGGATGCAAACATCTACGACTTCATCATCAGTCTACCGAGCGGTCTTAATACTCTTGTTGGCAGTAAGGGCTGCATGCTGTCGAGTGGTCAGAAACAACGCGTTGCGATTGCTCGAGCATTGCTCCGTAACCCGAAGATCCTCTTGCTGGACGAAGCCACTTCAGCTCTTGATTCGGAATCTGAGAAGGTCGTGCAAGCTGCTCTGGATGCCGCAGCTGAGGGCCGCACCACGATCGCTGTTGCCCATCGTTTAAGTACGGTAAAGAAGGCAGATATGATCTATGTCTTCAACCAGGGCCGAATCATCGAGTCTGGCACGCACGATGAGCTGATGCAGGAGAAGGGCGCGTACTTTGAATTTATCAACTTGCAGAGCTTGAGTAAGACGTGAATGTTTTGTGGTGGAAGTTAGCTGGGAAGGGAGGGGCTCTGATATCGAGACTGCAAAGATGTAGGTAGCAGAACAATCAGACTAGATGACCACTTAGTTATGACTTTGTCCCAGTAGTGCGTATATTTCAAGAGGGATATCTCAAGGGACAGTGTTTTCCCGTCTCGAACAGGCAAACAGAGTAGGAATCAGGCATCAGATGGTTCACGTCTCCCGATGTAGCAAAGAGCTGACAAATTACGTATTTAGAATCTGTTCTATCCATTCCACCAATCCGACAACGAGCCACCAGGACACTTTGGTGATTCGCATAGAAGGGGTCAGTCTGATTCGAGGTTGACTCCGCATCAGGAAACCTCCGAGTGAGCGACGCTGTATGGAAGAATAGGAAATATCCAACGATACCGATCCAGGAAGGCTTCGAGGATATGCCGTGTGCTGCTCTTAGACTTATAACATACGACTCCAGGAGTACAGCGTAATTACCGAGTCATCCGAGAGTCCATGCGTCTTCATTCAACAGAGACACTACAAACTACCTTTGCATAGAGATCAGCTGATAGAGATGTCAACACTTAGGAACGGCACCAATGGCGTCCATAGGGACAGCGGACCTGGCAAGGCTGACAGCCCGGCCGGGAAAGCTACAACCCCGATTGCCATTGTTGGGATGGCTTGCCGTTTCCCTGGCAACGTGACCTCGCCGTCTCAACTTTGGGAGTTGTGTGCTTCTGGCAAAGATGGGTGGCAGCCTATCCCCGAGTCACGTTTCGATAACAAGTCATTGTATCACAAGAACTCCTCCAGAGCTGGAAGGGTAGGTTGGCAGGACATCATCGAACCATCCTCGTGTAATCGACTAACGGTGAATTTAGAGCCATGTTGAAGGTGGCTATTTCATGGGCGAGGATATCGCCTTGTTCGATGCTGCTTTCTTCAATCTTGCTGCGGACGTTGCCAGCGTAAGTCCCCTGGGCCTCAGAGAAGGCTTTTCTGCAGCCTTTGTATCCGGAAAGCTGACCTGCTTTCTTTAGGGACTGGATCCTCAGGCTAGACTTCTACTTGAGACTGTCTACGAAGCTACCGAAGACGGCAAGTCCCTTAGTCCTTGTGTTCATCCCCCCGAGAGCACCAACTGACCTGAAACACAGCCGGCATCCCCATCCAAACGCTTGCTGGCACCAATACCTCTGTATACGCCGGTACATTCAACAAAGATTACCATGAGATCCAAACCAAAGATGCAGAGGTCCTTCCTCATGCCTTCCTTGCAGGCACTGGCACTGCTATGATTGCTAATCGTATTTCTCATTTCTTCGACCTGCAAGGCCCGAGCATGTCTATAGACACTGGTTGCAGCGCGGGCATGGTGGTAGTTCATCAAGGCTGTCAAAGCATCCGCACTGGAGAGAGTGACATCTCGGTTGTCGGCGCAGCTAGTACCCTCCTCAACCAGGATGCCTTTATCTCGGCATCTACCATCGGGTGAGTATCCTTTTCTGTTCCTGCGTCCCACACTGTGGGAGACAAAGCCGATAAAGCTGACGGGTATACCATCACAGTGCTATCGGCGCAGAAGGCAAATGTTTTGCCTGGGATGAGCGTGCCCACGGTTACGGTCGTGGCGAGGGTGTCGCAGCACTCATACTCCAGCCTCTCGACGCTGCACTCAAGGCTGGTAACAGAGTCCACGCAGTCATCGGGGAGACCGGGCTCAATCAAGACGGGAGGACCACAACAATTACCTCGCCTTCTGCAGACGCCCAGGTCAAGCTTATCCGGGAATGCTACGCTCGTGCAGGCTACGATCTCAAAGACACCGGCTACATTGAAGCCCACATGACTGGAACAGCAGCTGGAGACCCCATCGAAGCCGAAGCCATCGCCAGGACGTTCGGCAAGTCCCGCGAAGCACACGACCCTGTTGTCGTCGGGTCCATAAAGACAAATGTTGGACACACCGAGCCAGTGAGTGGTCTTGCCGCTATCATCAAAACGACGTTCGCTTTGAAGAATCGCCTGATCCCACCCAATCTGAATTTTGAGATACCGAATCCGCAGATCGATTTGCAAGGGTGGCACTTGAAGGTGCCGACCACACCAGTGCCGTGGCCCCAAGACAAGTTGCTGCGTGCGTCAGTCAACAATTTTGGATATGGAGGAACTAACTCCCACTTGATCCTGGAACCCCCTCCAGCGTCGTCTGCCAAGAAGAATGGTCTTAATGGACATGCCAATGGCCACAATGGAGTCCACAACGGCGAAGCTAATGGCAATGGAATCCTCAATGGATCCAGCAATGGATCCAGCAATGGAGTCCACAATGGCGAAGCTAATGGCAATGGAGTCCACAATGGCAACGGACACGCCGATGTCGATCAACCGCGTGTTTTCATCCTGAGCGCCAAAGATTCCGTCGCCTGTCAAACCATGATGGACATCTTTGCTACCCATGTGGGAACCATGAAGCCATCCGTCAGTGATCTCGCCTATACTCTGGCAAACCGGCGATCAATGCATCCTTGGGTCGCAGCTGTTCGCGCTCGAACTATTGATGAATTGGCGGAGCGTCTGCGAGATCCACTTATCAAGCCTTCGAGCACTTCCAAACGCCCCCGTCTCGCATTCGTTTTCAACGGTTAAGGTGCGCAATGGCATGCGATGGGGCGGGAACTCATCGATGCCTATCCGGTCTTTGGCCGCAGCATCCAAGAGGCCGATGAGATCCTCAAAGAGTATGGTGCCTCCTGGTCGCTGAAAGGTATGTATGAATTTCATTTTGAGAGCTGCATTGCCATTTTCAATTCTTGAATGGTGAGGTTAATGACTTATTTCAGACGAACTCTTGCGCGGCGAAGCTACAACTCGCGTGGCCGACATCAATCTCAGCCAGCCTATTAGCGTCGCTGTTCAGCTCTGTCTTATCAACTTACTGGGGTCTTGGGATATCTTCCCAACAGCCGTGACTAGCCACTCTAGTGGTGAGATCGCCGCTGCGTATGCCACGAATGTACTCTCATTCGAAGAAGCGCTTGGTGTTGCTTACTTCCGCGGAGAACTTACCCTGAAGCACCAGAAGCTGCATTCTCTGGCAGGAGGAATGCTTGCCACTGCTATCGGACCCGAAGATGTCGAGAAATACATCAGCGACACTCCTGGCGGAACTGTTGTCGTGGCCTGTGTCAATAGCCCCAGCAGCATCACGCTTTCAGGAGACTTGGCTGCTCTCGATGAGGTAGCTTCTCGCCTGCAGAAGGATGACATATTTGCCAGGAAGCTCAAGGTCCCCATGGCATACCACTCTCATCACATGTCACACATCTCACAAGAGTACATCGACCAACTCCAGTCCATACTTCCTCTGCCTAAGAAGACTTGGGGTGATGCCGCGACGTTTGTGTCGCCCGTCACGGGAGACAAAATCACATCGCCAAGTACCTTGGCTCCTAAGCATTGGGCCCGCAACATGACGCACCCGGTCCTTTTCAGCCAGGCGTTTGACAAAATGTGCTTTGAAGAAGAAGGCACTTCCAATGTTGACATGGTCGTGGAAATTGGTGCACACAGCACTTTGGCAGGCCCGATACGACAAATCCTCAAGGCACGGAACACGGAGCTGCCCTATGTATCGTGTCTCAAGCGACCCGACAACGCTGTTGAAACCATGCAAGATGTTGCCTGTGCCCTGATCGCTCGAGGCTACCCAGTCAATCTCAAGGCAGTAAATTCACCCTTTGGGGTTGAAGGTCAGCTGGTCACCGATCTTCCGTCATATCCTTGGAATCATACAAAGCGTTTCTGGGTTGAACCTAGGATCAGCAGAGACCAGAGATACAAGAAATTCCCACCTCATGAGCTGCTTGGGACGCCCATCAATGGAGGCAATGCTCTCATACCAACTTGGCGGAACTTCATTCGCCTCTCTGAAATCGAGTGGTTGAAAGACCACCAGATCGATGGCTCAGTGGTGTTTCCGGGCGCTGGATACATTGCTTCGGCCATCGAGGCTGTGCGTCTTCTCACGGATCCTTCGGAAGCGAAGATTCAAGGCTACAAGCTGCGGGATATTGATATCATGAACGCGATGGTCATTCCGGATTCCGTTTTTGGGCTGGAAACTCAGCTTAGTCTCCAGAGCTGTAGTGATAAGCACCTAGATCACGACGGCTGGTACGAGTTCAAGCTTTGCTCTTTGACGTCTGGTGGCTCTTGGATAAAGCACTGCAAAGGATTCGTCACTGCCGATACGGACGACAGGTCTAAGGCTAGGACTGCTGAATTGACTCGCAAAGTGGAAACGCCTCGGGATGACACATACCTTCAGCAGGGTCTTGGAAGCGCAGAAGACACCTCCGCGACCAAAGTTGACATCGAGGCTCTGTTTTCAGGGCTCCGTGACAGAGGAATCTACCACGGACCAGAGTTCCAGAATCTGATCGACAGCCGCACCGCTGGACAGCGGGCAATCACCAACTTCGCTATAGCAAAGATTGCATGCACGGAGCATGACTATGTGCTGCACCCAACTACACTCGACTCCGTATTGCAAGCTTCCTTCAGTAGTCTGCCCAAAGAAATGGACAAGGACGTCATGGTTCTGCCTAGGTTTATTCGAAGCTTGACTGTGCCGAAATCCCTTAAGAGACAGGGTGGAGACAAGTTACAGGCTTTCTCTGAATTAGTGAAGGCCGACAAGCGTGGCTACACATCCGACATTGCCATCGCGGCGGCGACGCCAGAGCCTGAGGATGACAACTCGACTTTCCCCAATTTCTTGCAGATGCATGGCTTTTTCGGTCAAGCGGTGCCTCGACGCACCGATGATTCGAGCCAGGAGGCTGGAATCTGCTCGAAGAGCTGCTGGGAGCTTGATATCCTCCACAACGTGCCTGCGGACTTAAGGGCTTCTCTAGCCATTCCTTTGGCGGAACATGAAGTCGAAACCGAGAGGAAGCTCGTTCGGGTCTCTTACAACTTCATTTGCGAGGCTATGGCAGAGCTGCGAGGTCAGGATCCTGAAGCTTTTGAATGGCATCACAAGCGCATGTACGATTGGATGAAGACTGTCGTGCAAGATGGCCACAACGGAAAGCTCGGAGCTGGAAGCCAGTCGTGGTCAAAAACCAGCAAGGGTCTCAAAACCATGCTCGCAGACGAGCTCAACGCCCAGAATGCAGCTGGTCGACTCACTGTCCGTGTAGGACGGAACCTTGCGGCCATCACCCGTGGCGAAATTACCCCTCTTGAGTTGATGATGGAAGGAAACCTGCTCAATCAGTTCTACATGGACCACGAAGCCCTCAAGACCCGTTCCTACAAACATCTTTCTACCATTGCAGAGCTCTATGCTATTAAGAACCCAGGCGCCAATGTTCTCGAGATAGGTGCTGGCACCGGTGGTGCAACAACCACAGTCTTGGAGGGTTTGGCACTAGGGGCGATGGCACTGGATCCATACTTGGACATTACACCTTCACGGACATCTCGCCAGGCTTCTTCGAAGCGGCTAGGTCCAAATTTGCGGTTTGGTCGTCGTTGATGGACTTCAAGAAGCTGGACATCGAGGTCAATCCACTCGAGCAAGGCTTCACCAACGGCACCTACGACTTGATCGTGGCCGCATCGTGTCTTCATGCCACTAAGAACCTCAACACCACTATGTCGCATGTCCGGCAGCTACTGAAGCCGGGTGGAACACTCCTGCTCATCGAAGCCACAGCAGACCGCCTGGAAGGCCAATTGATCTTCGGCACTCTGCCCGGATGGTGGCTTGGAGAGGAACCCGAAAGACAAATGAGTCCGAACGCATCTCTCGAGATGTGGAAGCGGGTTCTGAGTGAGGTGGGCTTCACTGGTGTGGACTTTGACGTGCCCGACTACGAAGAGCCAGATTTCCAGTCTGCACGCGTCATGCTTTCCAGGGCAACGACCACCGTGCAGTGTCCTTTCTCGATTGTGGTGCCGTCAAGCCAACAGCCCTCTGGAGAGCGGACAGCATGGTTGCGTGAGGTGTCGGATGCCATCGCGTCGTTGACCGGCAAATCTCCGTCGATTGTGTCACTCGAGGACGTGGAAGCGTGGCAGGACACAGTCTGCATTTTCACGGCCGAGATGGAAGCACCTTTTGTAGATGGCATGGATGAAACCGCCTTCGATCAACTCAAGAAACTTCTTAACCAAAGCTCCGGCCTAGTCTGGCTTAGCTGCGGTGGCCTCGTCGATGCAACAGAGCCTTCCTTTGGCGCGACTGATGGTCTGATACGAACCATGAGACAGGAAGATGCAGGCAAGCGATGGATCCGACTGGATTTCGAGAAGGATGCGAGCCCATGGTCCAGCGACAAGATTCAACATGTTGTTCATGTGTTGCAGCAGAGTTTCGATGCCACTCTTGACCCTGCAGACGTAGAGTGGGAGTATGCTGTCAAAGACTCATTGCTTCAGGTGCCTAGGACATATCCGGATAAAATACAAGACGCACTCTCGAAGAGCCTTGCAGTCGATCTGCCTCCGGAGTCGCAACCATTCCATCAGCCGGGACGGCCGCTGATATGGGAGACCCCTAAATCAGGCGCCACAGGAAGTAACCGTCCCTTTTCCTTGTTAAAACGCTTTTGTTTCTAGGTGGTTGAGGAGTGATAAGAGTGATTCAGGAGTGCGGCCGTAAGAATGTCTTACCTAGACGTACTTCCGAATCACTCCCAAATCACTCCTTAATTATTCTCGGCCTCTTGCAGATTTTTGCATTTTTGTACTGACATTCGTTGCAGTCAACCCATACTTTGTCGACAATGCAGAGATCAGCACGACTGATGTCCCCAGCGGCATGGTGGAGGTGGAAGCCAAGGCATTCGGTCTCAACTTCCGCGAGGTCATGGTCGCGTTGGGAGAACTCGATGAGCCTCTCAAAGGACATGAATGTGCTGGAGTCATCACTGCCCTGGGCCCGGACACCGAAGCAAGCGGACTCAAGGTCGGTGATCGTGTCTGCGCTCTGGTCCGAGGTCGTCTTGCTAGCAGAGGTCGAACATGGTGGACTTCGGTGGCGAAGTTGCCCGACGACATGGATATCTCGTGGGAGCATGCTGCTTCATTCCCAGCGGCATACGTCACGGCCTACGGCAGTCTGATGCAAACTGCCAGGCTGCAAAAAGGCGAAAGTGTCCTGGTTCATGCCGCATCAGGAGGAACCGGTCAAGCGGCTGTGATCTTGGCCCAGTCTGTCGGCGCGGAAGTGTATGCGACTTGTAGCACCAAGGCGAAGCGAGACCTCCTAGTCCAGACCTACGGCATCAATCCCGACCACATCTTCTCGAGCAGAGACGCCAGCTTCGCTCCAGCCATCATGGCAGCAACAAATGGGAAGGGTGTTGACATGGTGCTCAACTCCTTGTCAGGACCATTGCTGAAAGCTACATGGGACTGTGTGGCCCGCTTTGGTCGCCTTGTTGATATTACCAAGGTCGACATCGAGGCGAACCGTAGTCTGGAGACTGCACCTTTCGGTCGCTGCGCCGTTTACACCAGCTTTGACTTGATGCAGCTCACAGAGTACCGTGGTAGCCTGACACATGAAGCCCTGGTGGAGTGTGTCCGCATTGTTCGTGAACGTCACGCTGCTCCCGTTCATCCCATCACCCCATTCTCGATCACTGATATGGCCACGGCAATGCGTCAAATGCAGGGGGGAGCACATATGGGAAAGTTGGTGCTGGTACCAAATCCTGGCGACAAAGTCAATGTAAGTATCCCTTGTCTTGCCTCCTTGGGTGTGAAGTAGAAATGCTGACCGAGTGCTCTCTCTACAGGTCATCACACGCCCACCGCCTGTCTCCCTGGACAAAGAGAACGCTACATATTTGGCACGGTCTGGGCGGTATTGGTCGCGCGGTCGCCGAATGGATCATCCGCAAAGGCGCCAAGAACGTTGTGCTTGTTTCTCGCAAAGCCAGCTCCCATCCCGAAGCTGCGAAGCTCATCGAGGAAGCAGAAGCTGTTGGATGCCGGCTTCTGATACGCGACTGCGATGTCTCAGACGAGAGTAGCGTCCTCCAACTCTTGAAGCAAGTTGCTGAAGCCGGGTTGCCTCCAATCACGGGAGCGATCACTGGTGCTATGGTGCTGGACGACACCGTCATGGAGCGCATGACATTCCAGCAATGGTCCAATGGAGTGCGACCCAAGATCAACGGCAGCCGCAACCTACACAAACACCTTCCCAACTTGTCCTTCTTCATCATGCTGTCCTCTGTCGCCGGTGTAGCAGGCCACATGTCGCAGGCCAACTACGCTGCCGGTAATACCTTCCAGGACGCTCTCGCTCGCCAGCGCACGGCAAATGGCAAGCCAGCCGTCACTATCGACCTGGGCGCTGTACGCTCCGTCGGCTACGTGGCAGAAAGAGAAGCAAGCGGCGACGAACGCCTCCGTGCACGTGTCGAAAACGTCGGCTTCGGCTCCGTCGACATCGAAGCCGTGCTCGGAATCATCGAAGCCGGCATCAGAGACCCGTTGCGAGGTTCCCTCGCGGACAGCCAGGTCATCGTCGGACCTAACTTCCACGCCTTCGCCACCGAGTCCGCCATGCGGAACGACCGTCGCTTTGGCACGCTGAGAATTGCGAGCCAGGTCGGCCTCAACACTGCTGCAGCGTCCGATAGCAAGTCCACCACGGCCGCATTTGTCCAGGCTTTCGCGGCGGCGCCTAGCATCGATGCGGCCTCGAAGCTGCTCGTGAACGCCCTTGGCGCTAAGCTGTCGGACATCTTCAACATCCCGTTGTCTGACATCGATCCCGAGCTGCCATTGTCGCGGTACGGCGTTGACTCTCTTGTCGGGGTAGAGCTGCGCAACTGGATTAGCAGTACCGTCAAAGCCAAGGTCTCGGTCTTTGAGATTCTTCAATCTGCGTCGCTCAATGAATTTGCGCTCCTGGTGGCGGGCAAAAGCGAGTATATGACTTCGAAGGTTGAGCCGAACCAGGCGGGGTCATAGGGAGCTGATGTACTGTACTTAGAGTAGATACTTTCTTTCTTGCTTAGGTTGATTATGCGACTCACAGTCATGAAAGAGACTTCGATGTACTTTCGTTATTACTACATCGATGATTGTATGCTTTCAGATTAGAAAGTTAGAAGAAACTACAAATGACACATTTCTTGGGCTCTGTAAAGACTCTTCTCCCATCGCATACTTTTGGTACGCTCCTCCTAATTTGTTGTAGTGATGTTGAGACGAAACAGGATATCATTATCAAAAACCACCCCAGATTTCCTCTTCCGTGAAATATATACGCCTAAGAGGTTGACAACACACTTAATCCTTAAAAGGCCAGGCTGAAAGCCATTTCGGTCGGTCCTCCTCAGTTTCTGATAACTGATCCAAGAATTGTTGACGAACATGGTCCAGTTTTTCTTTGAAAAGAGCGTAGTCTTCTGCCTTTACCCATCCATGCCAACCTCTGTCGACTGTGCCGAGTGATTCTAAAACTTGGGTCATCAGCTCCAGCCCTTGTATCCATTTCGCTTCCTCTGTTTCCTGAGCGAGAAAATCTCGGGAAGTAAAATGCAAAGGACAAGTTGGGCAAGCTCGCGCTCGAACAGCGGGCAGTCCTTGCCACTCGCGCTGAACCTGCATAAGCTGTCCCTTGACCAAAGGTTCCCCATCTTGCAACAGATTACCAGCAAACGTGATGATCTGGCATCCAAGACCCTTTTGATGGCGCAAGGCGTGATAGACCTTCTTGTTCCTTTGGAGCGACAGGATTTCATATGCTTTGAAAAGAGATTGTTGAGATAACAGAGATTTGGCGCGCCTCTGCTGGACCTCGTTCATATCATCGAAGTCGTTGGGGAGAGAAGGGGCATCAAGCCCTTCAGGTTTTGGTCCCTCGAAATCAAGGAATGATGGATGGCCAGCTTGCATAAAAAGTGGCTCAACATGTGCTGATTGCCAGTCTATGAGACAGGTGATCTCAGTCGGCTTTTGGGGATTGACAAATATGTTGTCGCTATGCAAGTCATTGTGCCATAGATAAGCAGACAACATACTTCTGTCGGCTGGCAGAAGATAGCTGGCCACTTTCAGATACTCGTTCAACACTGACAGCTTGGAGTCCCGGCTTGTTTGATACAATCCTGGCCCATTGACTATGCCGAGTGGCCTTGGAAGTTGCTTAACTTCGTGAATGCATTGAATCTCACGTCTTCCTATAGAAGTAGCATACTCTTCAGCAGTAGTCCCTAGAAATGACTTAGCCTATATTTGACTTGACAAGAAATTTGGAATTCTCACAAGGGCCTCGGTCGAAGTCAACACTTGCACGATCGTTATCAAGAGATTTCCGGTCGGTCGTTGGGCCAATAGAAAAATGAGCGTTCACTATCGGTCTTCCAGTAGCGTTAGTATAAAGCACATCTTTCGGAGCAGGATGCTCCAAATCCTTCGTGTAGTATAAACTGCCAAACTCTCTGAATGACGTCGAGGCCAAAGTCGTTTCAATTTCGACGATCCTTTCGATCAATTTGAGCTTATCGTCTCCGTGAAGAGTTGGCCATTTGTGGCTCAATGGAACTCCTCTGGCTTCTTCCATTATAATGAATTCTGCCCCGACTGGATTTCCGGCAGCTTTCGAATTCCATGCGTATACCTCGGGTGTAGGTAGTTGGAGAACCGTCCTAACCTTAAGGACAGGGTTAGCCCTGAAATATTATAACATGGAAATATACTCACGAAATCCATCGTTGCAACTTCGCTCGCAGTCGTGTAATGAGGTCGCCCGGCATTAGGGTTGGGAACTTTGGCTATGACTCGTTTCCCGTCATCCATAGCTAAGAGAAAGGCTTTATTGTATTGGCCTTCTGGTAGTTTGCGAACCGCCACGCATGACCTTGACGCAATTGAGCTTGCGGCAATATGGACCAATTCGTTCATGTCGAATTTAACAGAACGACAGGCCATTTGATTTATCTCTTCGAAGAGGAACCTCCCGGCTGTGTATCGAAAGAAGTCTTGGTTTTGGTTCCAATCATGGCAGTCTTGCCCCAGTCCAGAGGTTGGAGAAGATATTGGAAAAGCTGAGCTGAAGGCTTCTCTGCGAGATCGAGCGGTGTCGCGGATGTTTCGAATTGATTCGGACAGCTTGCCAAAGCTATGTCGCTCCATTGAGTGAATGGAGATACGACAGCAGCAATAGATAGAGCGAACGCTGGTCGGCTTCACCATGGTAGGGATTTCTATGGGTTCGAAAGCGATATAGATTGAACATCAAATCACTCACACAGAGAAGACATCAGAAATTCGTCAATAAATGTCATATTAATAGCATCAGTATTTATCAGAGCGAAGAATTGAAATATCTTCGCTAGACTACTCAAGATTACATTGACTGTAAACGACTTGATATCAAAAGAATCGTCGAGCATGCTTGTAAAGAAGAAAATGAGCGCATCACTCTCAGTCACGACTTTGACGAAGAATGATCGTTTTTCGAATTCGCAGCGATTTCGTGAACTTGAGTGATTTCAGAGCACTTTACAGCTCGATGCTTGAACTTTCTGCATTTGAATTTGAAGTAAAGTTCTTTCTTCATCACTAGTTCTTTTCTATCGGGGTCGAAATTCGATGTTCTAGGTTTTCTTCATGAGAACATTGGTCGATGACGAGACACAGACACAGTAGAAACTAGATTTTCCTTTGTCTTGGCATCATGAGTTAGGACTACAACTATTCTAAGCCTACTCGGGTTTAGCGTAGCAGGATTTCGAAAACCTGCATATATCTTTTGTATTTACATACCAATCAATGCAATTTTATAACCTCCGATTGACAGAGCGTAAGAAACGAGACGCTCCATGGTAGATTTGACGATTCGCTCATATGATGGCCGGACAACGCCGCGCGACAAGCATAGCTCTCTACACGGGACTTCGTGGATTTATCACCTCCATTAGTGTCTTCTCAAGCGTATGAGGATATCTTCCTCATCTGGCTCCAGACCCTCTATAACTTCGCCATCCTCTTCGTAGACTCGTGGCTCGGCATGGTCGAAGTGATGGTCCTATTTGTAATGTCTGAGAAGAGGGCTCGACATTAAACGACGTACGATGTATCGCTTACTACGCTTGAGCTTTGCATTACCTTTATTTAACCCTGGTCGTGGATTGAACCGGGAAAGAGGCGGATCAAGGTCGAGGTCGAGGTATCTCGGCATGCGAAGCTCTGCTGGTGGATTGATCAGCATGACTCCCTGTCTGAAGGTAACCGATACTACCATCCGTTGTGATATTCATGGCGACTCTCGTGGTCATCTGTCCATGCAGAGCCTGGTCGAACGTCAGGGCTAAGGTCATCAAGGTCAGTCACAGCCACCGCTGTACATAGTGGGCTGAGCTCACGCTTCCCCCCAAAGCCTACTGCTGTGAGGGCTTCATGATTGTGTCCGTGAATTTCTTCAAGATCGGCTTGCTGTAGGCATCAAAGGGTTTGAGCATGAATCCGCTACCGTCTAAGATGACGATATCGCTTTGCTCCGCCCCGTAGTCGACTTTTGTGTTGCAAACATTCCTAGTGTCCGTTGGTGGCCACACAGTCTTCCATGGCTGAGCCTTTCCTCCTGGTGAAGGCATACTTTCGATGTGATGGGTCTCTTGGCTGATAGTTGGGAGTAGATAGCCGGGCACTCTTTTCTTTTGAGGCTATGTTGGAGGATGTGGGAATCAGATCCTTCACGGCAATGTGTATGTCTTATCTACGAAGCTCATGTGATGGGCACGAAGGGCTACGGGTTCCCGCTGAAAGAGTGAGCGATCTATCTGAAAGAGCAGGGCACCCCCCCATGCAGCCACAAGTTCGAAGCTATGCAGGCAAGCAATCGGCATGGGCTTCGTTATCGGTGCACGCCAACCAACCAAGAATGCGAATCGGCTGTCACCATGTACCGCAGTGATTCCTTCGGTATGATTTACGGTCGTACTCGGCAAACGCTGGGATCATGTTCGTCTCAGTTTTAAGGGTCCACCCGTCCAACCTTGTTGGTAGATCGAGAAATCGAATTACTAGAGACATGAGTGTGCTCTTCATATTGGCTCTCGTTCAAGGCTGTACTAGAGATCTACATGGCCAACACTCGGCAGGTGGAGGTTTTCAAGGAAAACCCTAGAACCACTGCCCCCTAAGATACTACGAAAGCGTTTACAGAGGACTAGAGAGGACCCTTCAACTTGGGCTGCATGAACATATCACTCCCTGTACGGACAGAAGTGGGTCGCCCCGCACTTTTCAAGCAGGCCAAAACAGTATCCATCAACATTAGGTCACTCCCTGCGATATATGTTAGAAGAGAGACTCCTGTATAACAATCCCAATCGCATACCTGAGACTCCATGATACCCACCACGAAGGGCAGGTGTTCCTCCCTTTGAGTGATCTTTGACATGTACGGTATGGTGGAAACTGTCGATCAGTTAGCGATAATTTGGGGGAGCGATTTGGCAAACTTTCTTGGGACCACTAGCTCCGGAGACTCCAGCAGTGACGCCAAAAGCAGGCTGTGAACTCCAATCGGAGGCCTCTGAAAACTAAACAGTCATACTGAGTCAGCTAGATACGAGCCAAACGAGCAGTATCTTGAGTCTTACTCTGGAGGATCATCTCGGTATCTTGGACTAACATTCTCAATGGGCATTATGAACAATGGACGGTTACCTTGAAGAATGTTGTGCGAAACCAGGAGCGAAAGACGTCTATCCTCCTGACGGCTTCGTCTCGATTGGTTTTCAAGATGGATTTGCAGGAGTTCCAAGCTGCACGGGTCGGAGGGCTTATGTAAGGAGATCTCTGATGTTTTGCCCAATACTCATCACGAAACTCATCAAAAGCGTGGTAGTCATCGTGCCACATGTCTTGGGTTGCCTGATTTAAGGTTAGATAATTAAGCTTAAGTCTTTGGGTAGTACTCACCTTGATCATGTAGTGGTTTAATGACAGCTAGCCTGCGTCTTCGGGGGGCTTTTCCTGCCACTTCTCGTTGAACGAGATCTCTACGTGCTGCAACCCGAGGGCAGACTCGATTTCCTGAACGAACTTGAGAGCGATCTCACGTTGCTTAGATTCAATCCGCTTCCAGTAATCTGTAGGCTATAGGAGTGATGAAAACTGCCAACATACTTAGTCAAGCGTCTACATTCTCACTTCGGGACTGTTCAGATACTTTCGAACTCACACAATCCAGGCTACCACCATACCAAGATGCAGCAAATTTGCGGCATTGCTCAAGGTCACGTCCCATGATACCTGGTGTGTCGAGGTACCTGTGTCATATGAGCGTACGTCATTGCTATGGGGTCCGCACAGCGTACTTAATGCAGGATACAAATCCTTCCGTTGAAAGGGCTCCAAAACTAGGGCGCAAAGAGAAACAGCCATTCCAAAGGGCAGGTCTCAATATACTTCCAGTCGCTAAAATCTATGAACGATTGATCCCGAGCACGACTCTTTGGATGCATCTTACTGTCCGATCCTATGGCAATGTCTAGCCATTCATATGCACCAATGGCAGCTCCGCTTCCGCTACTACTCCCCCCAGAAGATTGAAACCCGTCGGCCCGCGGACTCCACGGAGACGTGTATTCGATGGCTTCCGTTGACTCTTCCCATTGTGCGAAAGAACAGAGTTTCGTCTTGCCGACAATGGAAGCACCCAGATCAACGAGTCTCTGAATGCAAGGGGCAGACTTCAGCTTCTTCGGGTGGGTTTGTAGGTAAGATCGACTACATAACGAGGTCTTTGTACCCTCCAGGTCGAGATTGTCCTTCACGGCGACCCGTATTCCCGACATTGGAAGCCTGGAAGAGGCATGAGACCTGAGCCTTGAGGGTACGGCAATCTCTATTAATTGTCCCCTGAATCACCGACGTTTCGGAAGTTTCTGTCCTTTGCTTCAATAGATAGATTACTATCAATGGATAATCACTCACCTCGTGGCTAAGAAAAAGGCAGCATTCCCGTCACTGTAAAGTCTGAAAGGTTCATGCAAACTCCCATCTAGAAGAACATAGGGACCGGGAGAAGGTTGATTGCGGGAGCCGGCAATCAAAAAATGATGCCATTGCATGCCGAAGCCTTGAAGAAGCGCTTTGGCCTCCGAGGAAATTGGGGAATTATTATGACCACCGCTGAAGACTATTCCCTGAAGGAATTGCTTCTGGAACACGTCGTCTATCTCTTCGTAACGCTTAATGCATTGTTGGATCCAGTCCCCCTTGATAATGGATTGGCTTTCCCCAACATCGATGACTGTAGCGAGTGTTGCGCCTGTATAGTCTACAAGTGGTTTCTCCTACTGCACTTAGAGGCTGTCCTGATGAGTGGCAGGTGTACGTGAACACTTACTTCCTGTAGAGGCTCAATAAGATAGCGTACGCCATTTACGCAAAGAATCTCATGCCGCTCTATCAAGGCCCCCTCACCGTCTGCTAACAAAGTCATCTCTGCTTCCTCTTCTTAGGAACACATCCTCCAGCAGTGGATGACAGCGGGCTTTTGAGACTCGAGACAGAGGGGCTAAGAAAATATTTATTCATCGACTCATTCAAGATGCGGCCCGGGCAAGCATGTCCGATGAGCGCTTTGACCTTGCATTCGGTTTCACGCTCTGTCTGCCATCCTCGGCATGGCCATACGAAGATTTTGGCTTTGGCAATGAGCAGTACCGGTGGGCTCGGTGTAATGAAATCTACCGCCACGTGCTTCGGCTACAGAAGCTCTTCGAAAGATTTCACTCCCCAGAGAGACTTTCTCAAGCTACTATAGAGCCTCCCAAACTTTTACTTGATTTGGCCAGGTCTGTGTACGCCTGCTTACCATTTCAACAGACTCTGCTAACACAGAACTTAGATTCAGTATCCTTTCTTTGAGTTTTTCCGATACTGTTCCATTCCTAAATATGGCTCAGTCAATCTGCACACGGCTTCAGAAGACTCGAGTCCCTCTTCCAGCAGGAGAGTCCAGTCTTAATGACCAGTTCGAAAATCTACTTCGTCGGTTCCATCACCATCGAGGCGAGCTGAGCCTACACACTAATCAGCCTAAGCTGTCTCTCTCCAGTTATAATACCTTTATCCAGATGTTACGCGAACAAGTTGGGGACCAGCCTCGCGGAAAGGACCAAAGCCTGGGTGTAGCATGGAACGAGCTTGGTTGTGCATACTTGCAGAACGATACCCCTCTAGACGCTGGAGAATGCTTTAAGAAGTCGATTGATCCGCTAGGTGCGCTTGAGGGTGCAACCAGAATATCAATCTCGATGCCCTTGATTAACCTTGCCTTTGCATACTGGCTTGAGGGCCGTTTCGAAGACGCTGCATCAACCTTTCAAGACGCCCTGGTCGATCGTGAGAAAGAGTATGGTCTGAATGATGAGACATCATTTGTGTGAGTCTGTTGGTCAATTTTCTTTATAGTATAATCTAGAATTACGACTGATTGCGGTTCCTTGTCAGTACCGGCAAGCTTCTCCTCGGCTACGGTAGCGTCGAAGCAGCTCGGGGCCTAGTGGATGAGAGCTTTGCACTACACCAGCGATGTTTGCTCCACTACAAGTCTACAGTGGGCAACAACCATCATAGAACGGGCGACAGGTGTGTGAAAGTGTCTGACCATTATGTCCGATTACTCCAGTTCGATTCCGCATTGTAAGCTTGGTTCCTCACCTCAATTTATACGCCACAGCGGACACTGACTACGACGTCTTTGTGCCAGGAGTCTCTTGGATCAGGCCCTAAAGATCTTTGGCGACCCCGAACACTTCATACCCGAAAAAGCAAGGGTCAAGTTTTAGAAGAGCCAAGTTATTGAAAATGATGAATCGCAAACCAGAATCCGAAGCAGACCTCCTTCGAGCGTTTAAGCTATTCAAACGAGTACGGCCGCACAGCTCGAAGATTTTGGAACAGCTTGAAGACTCGGATTTCGATAATGCAATCATGTTCTGGTCAAGATGAGGATAGTAGGATACTCAATATTTATCTGATTGAATGTCCGAGTATGAAATAACCAAACGAGAGTCAAGGGACCCGAAGTAAATCAGATCAATACAGCAAGCTCGGAGCGTCGCATGGCGCCCTAGAAAGACCAAGAGACTAAGGGATGCTCAGATAAGAAACCAATGACCATCAGATGGACTATCGCCTTCTGATATAGAGATTTGGGTAGATGCTATCATGTAAGAAAAGACGCACAGGCCTTTCGATTATACAACACTCACTAGCAAGGAGTAATACGTTGATTGATCCTGCTTTCGATCCTACAGAGAGCCTCGCGTCTTACCGCTTGTTTCCGGTTCCTGCCCGCGTAATATAGAACTTTTAAGGGATTTCGGAGCTCTATATAACTTACAGTATCGACTCCAGGTAAAGAAGGCAGAGATTATGTGTTCTCCGAGTGTATATAGGCTTAGGGCCCTTTTATAAGATGTTCGAGGACCGAATTATCTGAAGAGTATCATTTTACCTTTATGGCTCCGTTCCGACTTATGTATGTCGACTTCTTCTAGGACCATCCTAGAGCAGGTCGTAGGGGTATCGTATTGACTAGGACCAAAAGCCAAAGAACTGAAAGGCTGCTTGGAGTAGCGAGGTAAGATCTACCTTGGTAGAATGGAGAGCTAAGCCGAATAAGAAGGGTGTATTTCCGTGCAGTGTTGCATAGCATGGCTGTAACACCCTTAACAATTTTGTCAAAGGACGCTGCTTAAACCACAAGCCTGTAGTGAGGTCCTGAGTCTCGGCAGCGGAATAGTGTTGACGAATGTTGTCATAGATAAATCAGGCTCCCTTGTGCTGCGCCTTCCTTGCTCCCTTGCTCCTCGCCCTGTTCATGCAAGCTTTTTTTTTTAAACCGTCAGATTTTAAACTTATAGTAAAAAATCTAACTGAGATTAATTAAAGAAACAGCTCGTGCAATAAAATAGACCTAGCTTATTTTATTTAAAAAGAAGATGAAAAAAGGGTTAAACATCATGTAACTAAGGTGTATCTGGTAAAAATACAAGATTTTGCACTCAGACGTGTAAATGCAACTTACGTAGTAAGCAAGACAGCTAACTCGAAGGGGCGAAGTTGCAGAGACACGTCTGAGGTCCTGAGACAACTCAGACGTGTAACCCGTAGGCTGCGCAGTGATCCAGAGGGTAGCTGACCCGGACGGGCTTGGCCCTTACACGTCTGAGGTCCTGAGGCAATGATTCGCTTTTCGTCCACCATAAATAAACATCGTCATATTCATCCGAAATGCGAAAATCACACCTCACCAAATTTCGCTCATACACAATTCTGCGCTTTTCATGACCCACCACGAATTTCCAATGACTCAAAGATTGCCGGATGAAGTCGTATACCGCATCAAGATCCGATTGTGTTGAGTGTGTGAACGGCTTGTACACTTGATGTAGGAGCTCGCTACAAGTACGTATACTCTAAAGCTAGGCCCAATGAGGTATAGGGCGGTATATAACATCAGTACAATCGACGATTACCTACGCAAATTCTAGAAAGTAAAAGCCCATATAATCCCATCTTTCCGCTTCACCTCCTTCACGTTCCGCGCTGCTACTTGTTATCAATAAGACTTGATGACAGTGCAGCATTCAACAAGCAAGTCTTCAACACCGAGGCATTCTCAATTTCCTCTGTAGTAGGCCCGCAGCAGCGAGAGTAAGAACCATAAGGGAAATTGTAATGACTATAAAAATCCAGAATTGCGATGCTATCACGAAATGTGTTGCTTCGTTGTTACTGAAGACAGGCTTCGTGTATATTAGGTTCGAGCTGAAGATGGTCTTGACTAGTTAGCTATCAACAAATAGATGCACTCACGATTACTTACGGCAACTAGAGATGCCGGAAGATACATTGTGGCGATGGTTGTAAGGACTTTAAGCGTCCGAGAATCATCGTGGCCCTGCTGAGCTACCGTTGAGAGTATCATGTTCTCCTGATGGTTTTGCGCGGCAATGGACTGCAGGGCCACAAGACTGGTCCGTATCGCTTGATCTGTTGCCTGCACCGTTTCATCGTTTCGAAACTTGACGATGCTTGATAACTAAGTTAAATATCGTCTGTTAGCTTATTGATTAGTGAAGAATGTCTTAGAGTCCGAACCAATTCAGCAGTCCCCGAGGATCGGTTCAGCATATCGGTGACGACCCTCCATTGTTGCTCCACGAAAGTAGCGTACATTTCAAGGTCGCCGCACGTCTTGAGACCGGGGTCTTTACTTGAGACTAACGCGTTGCAGTGATCACTACACCGTCGTGAGACGTCGATGCAAGAATTCAAAGCGAATCTGCACTGGCGTAGCTTCTCTTTAAGCCGATGTACGCGCTGGCAGTCGGAGAAAGCTATCGTATAATCGTCTTGGCACTCTCTCTCAACACGTGAAAAACATGCCTTTTCATCCTTAACAAAATGTTAGCTACAAGACTTATCTCGCAGAGAGGTACTGCGCATACGAGCTCATCTAATTGTGCGCTTAGGTCTCGTATATAGTCCGGCCAATTTTCAGCCATAGAAAGTAGTATGGCACCGTGTGTTCGTACGAGAGTTTGGACTATACCGGCGGCGTAATCGTCTGGACTACGTAAGGCAGCATCGAGCTTCCGACGAGTACACTCGGTTGGCTGCAGCAGAATATAGCAAGAGCGGTCATCTTGCAATCCTGTCCTATGATAGATACCAGTCTGCCGTAGAGACCAGGGGTCGCCGCGCGGCCGTCCGTTTCTTTCCACGTGATGGATATTATAACACAATTCGGCTGTTGCTGATATTTAGCGACAATTGTACCAACGAGAGGGTGTGGATAACAGCAAGCCGCAGCCCCGCGCGTTATAGAACCCCAGAACCCGCGCCATTTGGTCTCCTCCTCCCTAATCTTCTGTCCAAATGATCCAAGCCTATCCAGAAACGGGTCGAACACCTGCTCGGCCTGGATGAGTCCGAGAAAAGTATCGACGGTCACGCAAAATGGGCCCCAAGAGAACTCCTGTGGGACCACACTGACTCTTAATCTCGTACCTCAGAGCCTCGTTGAGATCAACTCACTAGATTCTGTGGTAGGACTTCGTGTCGTCCACCTAGAGTATATTCAGCCTTTCGGCGTATTATCTAGCTAGAACAAATATGTACATTTATGCTCGCGCATATCTCGGACGCTTTACTAATAGTGGTTACTTTCATTTGGCCTGTAGTCCCCGTCAGCTAGTTTTGGTGCCCGCTTGGGACCATGGCCAGTTCCATGGCCCCACCTTGTGGAACAAAGAGCTTTGAGGCGTTTGACTGGAGGTTGGTTCGCCATATTAAGGGGTCATGGCACGTAGTATTAAATGTCCCTGCGGCTAACATGGTGTTGGAATCCTGGATCTCGGAAACGTGATCCTGTCTCGACGCCGAGTAATGCGGATACAGATGGGGAAATGGAAACCCTTTTTCGACCGACCGTCGCTAAGGTACATAGAGGTGTCTGCATCGGACTAGCGATGTAGAGAATGTCATGCCACGTAGTCAACATATCCCTCCATTAGAAGTGGATCGGTTTGTCGGTCGGCATGCATATTCTATGCGGCCTGTTGGCCTGCTTACGCCCGACCACAGTGAGGCATTTATACTTTCTAAGCGGCACCTCCCTTTCACAACGCACTCCATTTTTATTGGATGGCAAGGGTGTCGTCCATGCTTCTACTAGACAAGCGGAGGAGGGTGAGCGGCCTAAAAGAGGCCGAATGGGGGATTTGAAGTCGTGCAGTTGCGGTGAGAAAAGAGAAATCCATTCTGCTATCTAAAGCCGCTGGCGGAGCTGGCTGGGAACTGACGAGGCCGTTTTATTATAATAGCTGTTCGAGGTCTTATTCAGCATTCCACCTAAGGGCGCGGCGCTTCCACAACTCTCCATCCACATATCACAACATACCACACTTTTTATTAACGCCTTGGGATCCCCATCCGAAGCAGTTGTCAAAAATATTCTAATGGCAGGCCGTATTTCTCAGACCTTGCCTCAGAGGTACATTGACAGAGCAGACCTCAAGGATTTGCTCCAGCGCCTCTTCGGCCAGAATTTTGAGACAGAAGTAAGTGCTTTCATCCCACGTCTCCAAGTCAAATCACGTCTTTACAGGAGTTTGGCCAATTCTAATGTAGCACTAGGACTGTGACGACAGGTGGAAGATAAGCGTTCCTCGTAAACTCACAGAGGTGACCTTCACTCGAAAGCCCATTGTAATATCATCTAACGGATATCTTGTAGGAGGAGATCAAGTCCATCACCAAAGCCCCGGTCAAATCGAGCTCGTAGGATACAACAAGTGGATAAGCGCAGTTCCAGAAGTTCTTCTTGCTTGCCATCCTTCCAAAGCCTACGCCTGCAAGCTACCGGCATAATGGAAGTGCTTCGTGACTCCATTCTAATGCTCTGCGTGAGGAATTACAGAAAGCAAAAGTTCATACCAGAAGCGAGGCTGTTTGAGCTTCTAACAGCGGACAAGATCATACAAGCTTGCAAGAATACCATCAATGACTCGAAAGTAGTGGACATAACCGATGCAGTATTTAGGAAGGCAAGAAAAGTCTTCGCAATTCTTGTCCTAATCGGCCATCTCAAGCTCATCGAGGAATTTGTCAAAGATGATCATTTCCAAGAATCACCTCTTGACCACAAATTACCCTTTAGCATTCAGTATCTACAGTCGATACTTCCGAATCTTCAAGCCGAATTATTTCATGACCAACAATGGGTTTTTTGCGCTCCTTATTTCTCGGATTCTCGGATTCCGCGTTATTTCCAGGATCAGACAATCTTGCCGTATCAGAAGAATGTTCGCCTCACCTCGGGGGGGTTTGGAGTTGTTTTCGATGTCGAGATCAACGACGCACACCACCGATTGACTAGAGTAGGGACTACTGCAGCGCCGGGGGTTCTAAGCCTTGTCCGCAAGGAAATGGCGCCGCAGGAGAATGACTTTGAGACGGAAGTGCAAAATCTATCGTTTCTTAATCTTCTTAAACACCCGAACGTTGTACGCCTACTTTCTTGCTATCACCACGAGCAAAATATTCATTTACTTTTTCCTAAAGCTAGTGAAGGTGACTTAGGGGATCTTCTCACGAGCGAACGCCCATCGCTGTTTGCGAGGAATGAAAGCTTTCTTATAGCTTTCACAGGACTTGCCTCTGCAATCCACAGCGTCCATGAGTTCACTGCAGGCGGGTTTGATATCAGGCGAATCGGTTGCCACCATGATTTAAAACCAAAGAACGTCTTGGTTGACGCCGGACGTTTTATTTTAGCTGACTTTGGTTTGTCACGGTTCAAACACGGCGCCGACGGCTCAAAAACTCATTATCGAACACGAAACGGGTACGAAATCGCCCCCGAATGCCAGAGCCTCAATGGAAAGGTATGTAACACGGTTCACCGATCGAGCGACATATGGTCATTTGGGTGCATCGTTGCGAATGTCCTGGCCTACATGAGAAGAGGCAAAGACGGCGTCGAGTCCTTCAAACAAGCCAGGAAATTCAACAACGACGGGGAAATCCTTTCTTATTTTCACCGTGGGGATACCGAAAACCGAGGGATGCATAGCTGGTTGCAGGAGCTCGTCCCCGAATGCTCTTCGAGCGAGAGAATGCTTCTGGAACTGGTCAGGCAAATTCTTGTCCTGGATCCCGGCGACCGACCTCTTGCTGGTGACGTTGTTGCTGAACTTCAATTTATTACTCTTCATGCACTTGCTCAAGAGATTTCTCGTAACTTCGGGCGGTTTGAGAGTATGACAGGTCAGACGGGAATCGAGCTACTGATCGAAAAAAAGAGTTTCATGGGCTGGCAGCATTCTTTGGGTCTTATCAGTGATCACACTCCAGACGTATCGCTTAAACATCTCTCCGGATGCGACAATTTCGAAGGAACATTAGATAGGCTCGAGAGTCTTCAGAATGTACTAGAAACTTCTGATCCGTTGTCGAAAAATATACGGCGACGTCTAATACTACCATTCCGACAGCATAACTCTTCGCTGTTAGCATTTCTCGAACATTCGATACAGACCAGCGCGAACATGTATCTGGAGACCAGTCTTTTGGAAGCGGAGAGCACAGAGTACCTCCAGCTTCTGTCTCAATATATCGATGTCAAGGAAATAGGACAGATGGCTGACACTAAGCAAATAACGCTGCGTGCCTTGTCTGGAGAAGCCCCCATGGATGACCTCAAGCTTTCTTTCGACTCGCACACCGTTGGAAAGTGGCGCAATATTCAACTTGATAATATCAAGTCGGGAACTGAGTCCGACAAGGTTCAGTACAGCGCAGACGAATCTTGTTTGATCGAATGGAAGAGATACGAAGATCCAGTTCGCCGAGATACAATCGAACCTCGTATTCAAGCCATCGCCTCTCTTTTACGTTGTCTTCCCTCGGTCTCTCGTTTCCGTATACTACCCTGCAAAGGCTACTGCCACAAGCCCGATCGCAATGCTTTTGGGCTCGCTTACAGCATCCCGAAGAGCCTTACTGATCGCACCATCACCGTATCCACGCTTAAATGGTTTCTGCTACAAGGCAAAAAATCACGCAAAAACCTTCCCGATCTTAGAACGAGGCTCTCGCTCGCGCAAGCTCTCTCCTCGACCGTTCTGGATTTCCACAACGTTTCGTGGCTACACAGAAGGCTTTCGACGGCCAATATTTTGTTTTTCAATGATACCACGCAGCCGCTGTCGGCGTTGACAAAGCCGTATATTATTGGTATTTTGTATAGCCGAAAAAACGAGCCAAGCGCTTTTACTGAGGGTGTAGATCCCAATTCACAAGAGAGAGACTATTTGCACCCAAGATATCTCAAGAACGACGAGCGTTTTGAGCCGGGTTTCGACTATTATAGCCTTGGGTTAATATTATTCGAAATCGGCGTATGGAAGCCATTGCACGACATGATACCTCCTACCGGCTCCCCCGAAAGCATAGCCAAGGAGCTGCTGACTGGATGGATGCCAATGCTAAAATCAAGGGCTGGTATAGAATATAGCAATTGCGTGAAGGCTTGTCTTAACGATTCCTTGCTTAAAGCAGATCCACCGGCCGAAGCTGGTGCCGAACGTTCAGATGTGAACAATTCTACCGCGATCTACTTGAAGTTCTCGGAGTCCGTCGTACAGAAGCTGGCCCGGCTTAGTGGGTGCAAGATATAATCAATAGCCTTTATACTGGTTACGTTCTGGAGACGTTCGTTATACTTTAAGCAACGCCAAAAACGGTTTCCAGAACTGGCAGTTGCAATAGATATCTATAGGGATGTCGTTGACGAATATCTGAGTAGAAATCTTAGTAACGTGGAAGGGTCCGATGAGGAAACGGTACTCAGTCAGGGATTCGAGAGGACTGTGGTGGAAATGTGCGGTTTACGAACCATGGGTCTGGCGTGGAGTTGCTGGCAGGCTTACCGTACAAAGTGTTCCTACTCCGGGATGAATTCAACAAGTCATTTTGATCAGGCAGACTTGCTTTTTCCAAAAATCATTGTGTGGAGTATGCCTTGCAGTCAGAACGCCCATGCAGAAGCCGGGCGTGGTGTTCTAAGCAGCAACTAGGCAGAAGCGTAGCAAAGCTATGACAACGTGCAGTAAGGTAGACGTGCTTCTGCCATCTGTCTATTTAAACGGAAAGGAAATAGGTCTGGTCGCCAAGCCTGGCTGGGAATTGGTCATGTAGTAGTTACTCCTTCGGCTGCTTATGGTGATATTTTACGTACCTTATCACTGCCTTCCATTGCAGCCTAATTACGTCCGACTGCGCAGGAATGACCGCAGCACTTTCCCTGCTTGCGGTCGAAAGAACCGGGCGTAGCATTTCGGCCAATGGCTGGCTTTTACGTTAGCAAGACATTCTATGGAGGGGTGCTTGGATTTGCAACTAGAGTGCAACCGCACGATGAATTCTTTTGCAAATTTCGCACCCAGCTTTTCCTGAAGCCGCTACGTTGTCCTTAAATCTCGAGTCATTCTCTTTTCTCACAAGCCACTATTCATACAGCACTCGATCCGTTACCTCAAATTACCTCGTACATCGTAATAGCAATGGCCTCCATCTCACCTGCGGAATCTTCAGCGTCTCAGATTCGATCTTCGTACTACTCTATAGTTCGAAGGACAGACCCCAAGGAAAACGACTTTCGTTACGACTTCATCACGTTTCTCGAGACATGTCAAAACCTAGAGATCGACGTCCTTGATATTACATGGCAGCCAGCTCTAGATGCCTTGGGAGTCGGTGGACAGTCTGAGGTGCGCCAGTCGTCAGTTAACCTGGCCATGAGCTTTGCATTCAATCGGGTAAAGCCAGAAAAAGGAGAAGAGGAAAGAGGAGAAAAGGAAGAGGAAATCTATCGCGCCTTGGTATCACAAGTCTCTATATTACGGTATCCAGAGATTCGCAATCATCCGAATATCATTCATCTGATAGGCGTGTGCTGGGATATCCGAACTCCCGTTCAAGAAAACGATCACCACCCAGAGGCTACCAAAGCACCTTGGCTTAAAGTCTGGCCGGTTCTGGTATTCGAAAAGACAAAGCATGGAGACTTGAATTGCTTTATGAGATCAGACTGTGGCAGGAACTTAGGTTTCACGGGAAGACTGAAACTATGCATCGATATTGCCGTTGGGATCAGAGACCTGCATAAGAACCGTGAGTGAACCAATACATATAAAAGATGTTTATTTAACTTATGCGTTATAGGCGTCGTTCACAGAGATATCAAGCCCCATAACGTGCTTATATCTGAAGATAAGGATGGAAGTTACACAGCAAAGATTGCAGATCTTGGGTATTCCGTTCTACTCCCCGGCGATAGTGATCACGGGTATATGCCACGGTCCGTACCTTGGGAAGCTCCAGAACAACATGATCGAGGACATCTGTTCTCTGAAATGGTCAAAATGGATATCTATTCCTTTGGCTTGGTATGTTTATGGTTCTTGTTCAACGAGAAGCTAGCCGAAAACGACCTTATTTTCGACCCTCTGCCGGACAAACGTCCCCATCCTTTGGAATCGAAGAAGCAAGACGGACTGAAGGAAACCACCGAAAGATTAACCTACGAAACAGCACAATTCTCAGCGAGGGAAGCTAGTGGTTTGGTATCATTCTTCCGATCCTGTTTGGCTTCAGACCAAGAAAACCGGGCTTCTGACATAAGAACCTTAATCGGGATTCTCGACGCACTATCGTCAACCATGAAGGCCATTGTGTCATCTGAATCGAGTGCTGGAGTCTCGGCTAGCAATCTACTAGAGCCGTTCCAGGTAAGTAAAGTCATTTTTACTATAACATAATACTAATTTAATTCAGATTTCTAGATCAATTATAGCCTTCTATATGGCCGACTATCGCGTTCGTCGTCATATAGTTTCCTGTCTTTCAAAAAGGCTGGAAAATTTTAGGACCACAAATTCCTTGAGCCAACTTCAACAAGCTTCATTCCAGCTTGCCGTTTGTTTTCGACTAGGCTTTGGGCTAGATCAAAATTATGAAAAAGCAATAGAAGCAGTACAACAAAGCGGCAGATCAGAATCAGACCTCAATTTAGAGATCGAACAAATAAGCTCCACCCATTATACCATACAGAATGAGTTTTTTCGAAATCTTAATTCTGAAGGCCTAGATACGAGAGCAAACACTATTTTCAACACGGCGAATTACAATCTAGTTAACGCTCAATTAGAATTACAGAAAGATCTTGCTGCAGTTAATTTTATATTATACAACGCTTTCACCTTACTTGATACCATTAAATTTAGCCTAGTTGCCATATTTACCCTAAGGGGACTGTGGCAAGATGCCGAGGAGCTGAACGTGCAAGTCATGGAGACGAGAAAGAGGGTGCTGGGAGCGGAGCATCCAGACACGCTGA